>Ga0228710_1000330_pt1 | contig 55043 bp, 41 predicted proteins | sample MedpolnodulmetaG_FD_177995 | JGI IMG/M metagenome (GOLD analysis project Ga0228710, IMG submission 177995) | Root nodule microbial communities from Medicago polymorpha collected in Santa Monica, California, United States - pink nodules | ecosystem: Host-associated > Plants > Roots > Nodule... | reverse complement strand
CCTTGCTGCTGCGGACGGACAGTTGCGGTTCGGACATTTGCGTTTCCTCGATCAAATCCCATCGAAGAATAGCGATTTCGGCTTCAGATGGCAAGAAAATCACCTTCAGATGGCTAACTATCGATACGGGGTCCCTATCGATGGTGAACACCCAACAATATCGGCGTCTGGGTGGCGGAACAATAAGCCATGTTGGCTTCCGTTTGCGAGATTTTGCAAATTACCTCATATGGTTAAATGTTCATGAACTCGGTGGCGGATGTCACATCGCCACCTCCGAACGAAACTGGGCACTCCGCCCTGGAGTTGCCCCCTCCGGCGCAAACCGCTCCAGAGCAGAGAATCAGGCATCGCCGGAACCGATGAAGGAGGAGCACGGGAGGTGCTGGCGCTGCGGCCCCCGGAGCAAAGCAACTCATCGCGGGGGGAGCGCAGGAGAGGGCTGCGGGCGCGGCGGCACAATCCCGCGCAGATTTTCGGTGAATTCCTAACGCTTCTTGAGGGTAGCAGGCGCAGCAATGAGGAAGCGATGGAAGTCGTTTATCGCCAGGACGCCGACGAGCGCGTTTACATCCAGCGCAATCTCCATGTGATCGGGATGATGATTATCGCCGACCGGTCGCTCGCCCTCGTCGACCTGGCGCTGCGCCGCCGCTTTGCGTTCATCCATCTTGCGCCGCAGCTGAATGGCTTATCCGTTCTCGGATGCCGGTTCGCGGAAACTCGAATGGAACCCGTGAGCCGTGGCGTCGCACTCGCATATAGCTCATAACTTTTGATACACTTCGCTCGTGGTGGCCAATTGCACCTTCTATAGCGCTTCTGAGCGTTTACATCGCCCGTGAATTGCTTGCGTCACGCAAGCGCGAAATCAACGCCGCCTTCTTCTTTCGATTGCAACTATTCAAAATTTCGCTAATGTAGCGGTAGCGCGGAAAGATCCTCGCTCATGGTCGCAATGTCCGTCATTGCGGCGGTATAATAAATACACGGTTTACAGGTACGAGGATTGTTTACGGAAATCGTGTTTGGGCGACTTTGTCGTACTGGGCGCGATAGCCGGAGACTGACCGCTTCTAATTTGAGGAATACTGCGCTCGAAGACATCATGGTTAAGCTGGCGCGACGTATCCGACTGGATCGCTGGTTCTAATACTTCTGCCATCGTTCTTAACTTAGTTGGCTCGCGAGGGGGCAATGCCAAACAAAGTTGGGTCACTGGTTTGCTGCGTTCTATTCGCATTTCAGACCGTTCTGTCAGGAATGCCAGTCCGAGCAGGCTATGCTTCAGAAGCAGGGGAACTCCTCCCCGCTCCTCGGACTAGATCACTGTGGTCGAAAGCTCTCCAGTTAAAAGGTGACGACAAAGCCGTCACGGTCGCGGATCTGGAGCTAAACGTCATGGATGTGGCAACCACGGGTGCTTCCATACTCGTGAACGTCGAATGTTTCGCCGCGGCAGAGACGCCACAGCTCTCGATCGACAAAACTGTTCACGGAATGGAATCGCGGCTTCTAAATATCACTGGGCGTCGCGATGCTGAGTGTGCGTCTTTCGGCATTTCGGTGGCTTCGACTGCGCCTGTACTCCACAGCTCAGGGTCGGAAGGCCCAAGTTTTCAGCTGGCCGTGGGGGTGCATCATTCCGGCAAGCCGCAACGCGACGCAGTCGGAAATCCGGCTGTGTTCGTTTTCAACCCCGCGCACGGTAACTGGACCGAAGCGAAGACGCATGTGCCGGCGGCGTGGGATCCGCAGACGGCGTATGCGACGCTCAGCGAGCACCACCAGCGGCTGATCGTCGGTGTCATCGCGCAACCTGACGCACGGCTGCACGAGGCAGCCCGCAACGGGCCGTCATCGCTTACCGGGCCGCTAGACCAGGTCAGCGCCTCCGATCGCTATCTTGCCATCGATGGTATCCAGCCCGACAACAAGGGCTCCTACGGCATCAACCTGCCGATGCTGCTGCGCCCCTCACGCGGGCCGGGTCCCAGCTTCTCGATATCCTACAATTCACAGGGCGCCGCTGGCGTGCTCGGCCGCGGGTGGGACCTCTCGATCAGCGCTATTGAGGTGCGCGGACCTGCACCAATCTATCACCCTGACTACGAGACAGAAGACTATGTACTCGACGGGATGGATCTCATCCCGCTCGATGGTCAAGGCGCGGACATGGCACCGCTGTACAAGGGCGGACCCATCGTCCGGCGGATCAAGAGCGTCCGTTTCTTCCGCCTGCGCAACAGTTCCAGCGCGCTGATCGTGCGTCGCCACGGCGATTTCCCGTGGAACTATTTCTGGGAGGTCTGGAACCCGAACAGCCACGTGACCCGCCTCTATGGCGGCAAGTTCACGACCAACGAGGCGCCCCCCGCGCCTGATGACGACGGAAACGGCCTGCTGCTAGCCAAAGCGACGTTCTCGGGCGGCGTCTCGCGGCAGGTCATTGGTCAATGGGGGTTGACCCAAGAGTACGACAACCAGCCTGCGCGCAGCGGCACTAGCTACCTGTACTATCAGACCGAAAAAGATGGCCGCGGATGTCTCGGCAAGCTTGGCGCGGCGGCTTGTCGGTCCGCTCTGCGGCTGAAAGAGGTTCGATACAATCGCGCGTTGGCGCTGCCGGGCGACAAGGTTGATCCGAGCGGCGAAACCCAGATCGTGTTCGAATGGACCTACCGGACGGCCGAAAAGCGGCACAACAGCGATGGTCGGCTGGGCTTCCTGCGCGCCCACCAGCACTGGCTCAGGAGCATCTCAGTCAAGTACCGACCCGGTGCAGGCAATCTGTGGCTGGCTTCCACCGACAACCCAAAGCCGAACGATCAGGTCACCTTCTCGACCCACACTTTCGATCTGACGAAGGGTGACAATGCCTGTATGAACTATGACGTGGTACTGGAAAAGTACAAAGTAGACGGCAATTCGCGCTTCGACGGAATCGCGTCGCCGCAGGAGCAAGCGTTCACCTTCGCTTATGACGGCGACAGATACACCTCCAAAGACGGGGTCTGCGACCGGAAATGGTCGGGGGCGAAGCCGCTGTCGCAGGTCGAGCTAGGCAATCTACCAAAGGACGCGCCTGGCGGGTCGATCGGGTTTCCGGCGGATCTGCTGAAGAATTTCGGCCTAGGTCTGCTCGCTGAACAGTCCTTCCTCGGCACCGGGCGGATCGAGGAAACGGGCGCGTCGGCCTATGTCGGGGTTGGCCCGACCGGCGACCCGAGTGTCAAACCGATCAGCGGCGGTTTCAAAGGCGGCTACAACTTTACCAAGTCGGAGACGAATTCGACATTGGTTGACGTGACCGGCGACGGCATCGACGACATCGTCGCGCGGCAGGACGGGCGGCTGCGCTATTGCGGCGGCGTGCGCTCTCCAGATACGCACTTCGTCACCTATCCCGAAGACCGATGTGGCTGGATCGAGGGTATCATCGATCTGGCGCGGTCGAGCACCTCGACTTTCAGCGCTGGCGCGGAGGTGACTGCCTACGGCTCCGTGTTTGCCGGCGTTGGCTTTAACCGTTCGAAGAATGACTCGTACATCTATTTCACGCATCGCGACGCGGACGGGCTCATAGATCTCGCCGCTTACGGGCAGGTCTACTACGGCCAAGGCGAGACGGTTGAGGGAGCAAGACGCGTGGTCCGTTTCTTGCCGAACAGCGCGCTGACGCCGCCGCTGCCTGGCGGGGACCGGGCACAGGAGATCTCAAATCATCTTCCTCGAGATCTAAGGGCAACGATCCTCGACATCGAGTCGCGACTCGAGGCGACGGCACGCCAGCTCAACGCGCTCGACTACAGCCAGACCACACTCGCTTGGGAGGCGCCGCTGGACGGCGCGGTGTCGCTAGCGGGGCTATTTGAGAGGGGCGAGGTCGATCCCGCGACGGTGCCGCTCGGCGGCGTTGATCCTGACTTCGGCCCTGCCGATTTCAAAAACCTGTTCGAAGAAGTCGAGGAGTATAAGGAGTACGCCTACAGCTGTGAAGCTTGGCCGGAAAAGGATTTCTGCCATCGGCCCTTTTCCGACCCGTACGAGGCGCAATACACGCGTCCTGCCGACGAGTTCAGCTTTGTGCGAACGTTCGACGGCCGCTTGCGCATCTCGCTCTACCAGCGGCGCAACCGTGCAGTCGTGCCCTGCATGGAGGTTGTGCTCGCTAACAACGACTCGTTCGACGTCGGACAGAGCGACTTCGACGTGCAGTGCCGAAGGCAGGGCGGGGACGCGAAGGCGATTGACGTCCGCACGGGTGACGTTCTCTACCTAACCTATTCGATCCACCCGCATTTCGCCAAGTGGGCGAAACCGCGCGCCCTAGTGCGCTACGTGGCGGCCGACAACGATCCGGCCTTCGCCATCTCTAAGAGCGGCGACCCGGATGGGGTGGTTGGGCGGTTGCCCTGCAACTGGAAGCTTTCCGGGGCACAGGCGAGCGGATCGTGTGCGCTGTCGCAGCTGTCGCCCTACGAATTCGACCTGCGCGCTGGCGCGGTGGCCTCGGCGCCGAACCGCGCCATCGAGCTCGCGCCGGGACGCGAGCGGACCTTCGGCGGAGATTTCCTCATCCCAACCTGGCTCACCCAGAACTATGCCGTCTATGTTGATATCCTAGCCAGTCAGGTGGCGAAACCGGCGAGCCCGGGCGCGGGTACGGGGCAGATCCCCGGCCCAGTGCCGGCCGACACGCTAAAGCTCATCTACCGGCACGACGTATCGGCACACTGCGCCGGTCAGGAGGAGACCTGCATAGTCACTCTGCCTTCTTTCTGCGAAACGACCAGTCCGCTCAAAGCCGAATGCAACAAGTTCGTCACGGCCGAGCAGAGCCATTTCGTCGTCGCATCACGTCTGGCGGTGCAGCACAAGGTCGAAGGTGCGGAGATCGCGGCGCGCAACATCGACTCCGTGCTGCAGGATGTCGTCTGGAGGCGGCCGCCGCATATCCGCACGGTTCTCGCCAAGCTCGATCCCCAGCCTGATGGACCGAGGGCGCCGGGCGCTGAGGTTGAGCGCTATAGCCTGGTCTATTTGCCGATCTCGATGGGGCAGGACGATATCGAGCACTTCCGCATCGAAACTGGCGCCTTCGATAATCCAGACATCGACATGAACGAGGGAGACCCTCAGCCGGAAATCATCAACTTCGGTACAATGATGGACCTGGAGCGCGAGACGGTCCGTTTCACGCGCGTCAGACAGACGCTCGAACTTTGCCGCTTCGCCGACGAGATACTGACCTATTTGCGCGATAACTTCGCCGGGCACGCCTCTCCATTTGCCGAAGACTATTTCGGATACTGGACCAAGCAGCGCGACGATTACGGCCGCCGCTGCGACGATGCCAAGGCGGCGTTCGCCACGGCGAAGTTCACCGGTCAGGACGCGCCGGACGAAACGGTCTCCGACGGTCTTAACCTGCCGTTGCTGCTGCGCGACCTAACCTATGACGAACGCATCGCGAGCGCCGAGACGCTGTTGCAGCGCGTCCTCGCCAACCTCGACCTCGGTGACCAGTTCCTCACCGACGATCACCGACTCACGCGACGCGGTTACCGGCTGCCGATGAAGGTCAATCCACTCGAGTGCGGCATGCTGGGGAGGACGGACGTGCCACTTGAGGCGCCCATCGTCGACCACCCAGAGCATCCAACATTAGATTGCGCCTACCGTCTGCTCGCCAATTTCGCGATGGAAGATTTTGAGGGGCTTATCGGGAAGGCCAATGCCGCTAATCTACGGGCCATACTGGCGCCGCTCAGTGGCAGCACCGCCGCGGCGTTCCGCGTCGAGTTGGCGGCGACCGTTAATGGGCGGCCGGTTGCGTTTCGGGAATTGACCGGTGAAGACACGGGCAACGATGCCTGTACGCCCGCAATCGACAACACCTGCCTCGGCAACTACGGCACAACGGGTGGCGACCAGGTGGGCGTCAAGGAGTATTTCTATCCCAAAGGCCGCGGGGCAGGGACAGGACCCAATCCCGGCGACCCCACCGCCGGAGACGTACTGCAGCGGGTAACCACGAACAAGCGTGCGGGGCGCGCGGTGGCTTTCTCGAATAGCATCATGTCGTCCAAGGTTCCGCCCGTATGCGAGCGCGAGTTTCCGCTCTACGAGACCGGTTGGCAGATGGAGGCCAAACAGGACTGCCTATTCAACGGCTCTGATATCTCGACGGAGACGCAGAAGTACACGGGACCGCCGACCTATTCAGTTGCTTATGAAATTAGGGAGAATAACCACTTTGTCGGCCGCAACCGGGTCGTAGAGTTCCGCGCGAATCCGCTCGACATCGTTGAATTCCAGATCCGAGTTGTTGCGGTTGAGCAGTCGATCGAGGTTTCGCCCGGAAATCCGAAGTCGAAGGTGCGTGGCTCGTTTTCAGTGCTCAATGGAACCTCCAGCAACGGTCTCATTTCCGACCGGCATCTCATTCCTCGTTCCCCCTCGGATATCTTACCTAACCCCACCGATGTACTCCCGATCAACGAGCAGGCCGAGTATCGGTGCCCGCCGGCTCCCGCGGGGTTTTTCCAGCCAAGCGGCCGTCGATTGCCCTCCTCATGCCGACCGTGGAGTCGAATCGGCTGGGCAGAACTTTTGCTGGGCGCGGAATATCGTACCTATAGCGACGCGCAGAAGACCCGCCGGCCCGACGAGTATTCTATTAAACGGCGGCGCGAAATATTGCGGCTCCAGCCGGAAATCGAGGTGCGCGCCGACCGTTACTTCCTCGAGCGCACCGGCAACGACGCTATGCTGGTCAGCCAACTTGGGGCTGGATCAAACGCCGACGTAGCCGCCCTCCAGGAAGAGATCAAAGACGCGGGACTGCCGCAGGATGTCCCTGTGGTCCTTCCGCCGCAGTTCCTCGCTTTCCACAGTCGTGATCCTAATGTGGCTAAAACGGGTGCGACATGGGCGCTGATCGGCGGACGCGCACCGAAAGATGGATCTCTCAGCGATATCCCAACCTTCCCGGAGTTGCGTTACGGCGAGCTGGAGCACGCCCCGTCCAAAAATCCTAATAGCGCCTTCAAGGCAAGTTTGGACGCTTGCGGCAAGGGAGCCAATATTGACTTCGAACGCTGCGAGAATCACCTAACTTCGAAAGGTGAGACCAACCTGGCACTTGAAGGATACGATATTTTCGCGCTTGAGCACCGTTTTGTTGGCCCCGTGGACGGCGGCCCCGGGCCCGGCAGCGCACTCGACGTAGCGCACGACAGCGAGGAGGCAAGCCGAACCGGAATCGGCCAGTGCTCCGTGCCGCGACCCAACACCACGGCGAGCTGCTGGAAGGGTCCCGACGACACGGTGCTACTGGAGGAGCCGATTGTGGAGGCGGGATCCGCGCGCCCCCACCGGCATTCAATTTCGGCGCTGGTTGGCTTCGAGCGGCCGCCGTTGGCTCAGTTCCTGTTCGAGTTCGATTCCTACAAACGGTTGGCGTGCCTGGACCCGCTGATCAAGGAGCCGGGCGTGGCGCCGAATACGTGCGCGCCGCAACCCAGCCCTGAAGTCTCGAATGCCCCTGCGCTGGACTATCCGAACCGGCCGAATCCGCCTCTCCGCAGCGCTTCCATCCCAGTATATGCGCCGGTGCAGGCGAGCGGGTCTAGCTCGGTGTCGCGCAATGTCGGCGCGCTGCTGTTCAACAGGAACAACAGCAGGACGAAGCGGGAGCAAACGACAGCGTTCCTTGACATCAATGGTGATGGCTATCCGGAAGTTATCACTGGAGATCGCGCCGAGCTGACCTCGCCGGTGGGCCTCTCGCGCAGCGACTGGTGGCGCTACTTCCGTGTCGAAGAGAACATGCCCTCGCTCGCCGCGGAGCTGCGTGCCGATGGGTTGAATCAGAGTGGTACCTCGGTCAGCAACGGCGCCGGCATCGGCTTGTCGCCTTCGACGTTTGCTGTCTTCAAACAGAAAGGGCCAAACACGAAGGAAAGCGGCTCGCCTGACGCTGTGGTCGATCCGAGTTTCAGTCTGGATAGGGAGAGTGGCTTCGATGAGAGCTTCACTGAATTGCGCGATTTCAACGGCGACGGCCTCGCCGACCAACTGACGGGCGGGACAGTCGGGCAGGGCGTTACGTTGGCCCTCAATGCCGGCGGTTCAATGGTGAGTTCTGGCGGGTCAGGCGAAGTCACGCACGATGCGCCGGGCGAATCCCCCGGCACCGGCACGGTGACGGTCGGCGGCCTTCCGATTTCGGGTTTCCACTACAACGCGAACAACTCGTCGGGTTTTGGCATAAGGCTCGGCTTCAGCGTCGAATCCGGCAGCTATGGCGCTGGAATGGGCCTCGCGCATCGGGATGCCGGCTCGGTCGCCACACTGATGGATTTCACCGGCGACGGCCGGCCCGACATCGTCGTTCCCGCCGAAGGTGACGGCGGTAATCTTCTAGTCTTTCCCAACCTTGGCAACGGCTTCGGGCCAGGGCGCTGGCATACGATAGCGAGCCGAAAACCGGAGAACACCAGCTTCACGGAAACCACGCTTGTCGACGCCGGGGGATTTTACACCTACGGCTTCAACCTTCCGCCCCCGGTGTTTGTGAAGGTAGTGTTCAACGTCGGCACCAAATTCACCCGCGGTCAGACCCGTGAACTACTGAACTTCCGCGACATCAACGGCGATGGCTTCCCAGACCTCGCCTTGGCGAGAGGCACCTTCCTGTCGCTGGACGGCAACACGTTCGACAGCGAAGTGCACTACAATCCCGAGGCGCGATATCATTTGCTCACCGGCGTGACCAATCCCTCGGGTTCGCGCTATCTAATGAGCCACGCGCTTTACGGCAACGAAGGCGCAGCGCATGGCAACGCAGTCTGGGCGCTGACCGAAGTCGCACGCTTTGACGGCTTCGAGCCCAGGCTTGCTGGAGCGGCCATCGGTCCGCTCGCCGACGACGGCCACGATGTGGTGCTGACGCGCTACCACTACGAGAAAGGTTACTTTAACAGGGCGGAACGCCAGTTCTACGGCTTCGCTCGGCGGGTCGCTACCACCTTTGGCTGCGACCTAGCCGCAGCCAACCAGTCGTGTCTCCGAGCGCTCGAGTCAGAAGGAAGGGTGACGGAAGAGCTTCTGGAAAAGGCCGGCTACCGCAAGCTTCAGATCATCGATCACACCTTTTCGAACCGAGATTTCTTGACTCACGGCATTGTGCTTTCGCAAAGCGCGCAGGGTTTCCAATCGCGCCCGCTCGATGAGAAAGACAACGCGCTGCCTGTCGAGGGGGCGCAGGCATTGTCCGCGAGCCATTTCGGCTACACCATCGAACATCTAGAACATCACGCAACCATTGCCGAAGCCGCGACGTGTGCGATGCCGTCGGCTGCCAGCCTCTTGTCGGGTTCATGGGATCCTAAAGCTCAAAGCGGGGGCTCAAAGCTGTCGGCACTGTGGGACGGCTCGAACTTCCAATTGGGAAAACCCGTGCTGGGGCAAGCCAGCCTATGTGGGAGTGCTGGTGGGCCGGGCTGCGCGAAGAAGCTCGAGACGGATATGTGCCGCTCCGGTTTCATGCGTGAGCAGCAGGCGTTCTGGGCGCAGCAGAGCGGCTCAGTGCGCCATCGCATCGAAAGCCTCGAAATCTTCGGCGGCGGCGTGACCTCTAACGAGGCTAAGGTCCCCGTAACACCACGGTTGCGCTCTGAGGTGGCATTCGACTACGATCAATGGGGACAAGTGCAGACGTTCATCAGTGTCGGCGAGGCGACGCCGGAATGGACACCGGGGCCTGAGGCATCGGCCCACGCCAAGATAACTTATGCTGTTCGGCAGGGGCTCAACGCAGCCGCCGTCGCGCCGACGATCGGCTATCCGCTGCTGGGATTGGCCGAGGAGATCCGGGTCTTCGGTGGCGGTTGGGGAGGGCAGGACGGCCCGTCGCCGACGTTGCGCGTACGTCACGCGCTCTACTCGCAGGATGGACGCGGCAACCTGACCGATGTCTGCACTTATCCGGTTGCCGGACTGGAGATCTCACCGAAGCTTTGCGAGACATACAAGAAGAAGTTTCGACGGCATTTGGGCGATGGTTACTCGACGATGCAGGCAGCGTTGCGGGCCACCTATGCGGAGATCGATAAACTTCCCAAGGGCGCGAACGAGTTCGACGCGGTCGTCCATAATCAACTCGTGGACTATGACGAATTCGGCAACCTCAAGTACGCGGTCTCGCCTCTCACCGGTAGCAAGGAGTGGATTGAGCGGCGTTTCAGCTATGCGGCGGACCCCTTCAGAAGCAGCGCTACAACCACTGCGCTGACGCGTTGCGTCGAAGACATCGCCGGGGCGGGGACCGATGCAAAGGGCGTCGAGGCTTCGAACGACCGCTGCGGCTTTGGACTCGACGCGCTGCCTGAGCCGGTGCGCCGCACAGCTGTGACCCACCATTCGACGGCCCGAATCGATACGCATACCGGTGCTGTGGCGGAGACGAGGGATATCAATGGCAACTCGATACTGCTGGACTACGACCGCTGGGGTCGTCTGCGCCTGATCGCGCGCGGCTGGGGTAATATCGCGCGCGAGAACCGCACCTTCGCCCCTCAGCTCCGGCTGGCAATAGCCAAGAGTCTTGCTGTGACGCAGGCGCCGCAGGATGTTCCCTCGACCGATGAATGGCGCATCCTGGCGCTTGCCGATTACGAGCGGCCGAGCGACGGGCTGCTGCGCAGCAATTTGCGGCGGTTCGACCCCTCCGACAGCTATTCCGGTCTGCTCAACAGGGGTAAGACGACGCGCGAGACCGCACTGTTCGCGGACGGCAACGGCCGGCCAATCCAGAGCATCCGCGAGGCAGACGTGTGCATCGGCGTGCCCGACCATCTCGTCAACGGCACGCAGAACGCTACGAAGGACGGCAAGTCGGCCCTACCGCAGACGAGTCTCGAGGAACGGTGCCAGGATGCTGCCACGGCGGTGGTGACGCCGGCGAGCGCCATCGACGCGCTTGGGCGCGAACTGCTGTCGTTCGAATCTTATCCCTTCACCGGTTCTACCGGGGCCGCTGCGCCAGGCGGTCCGGCAAATTCCTATAAGACACCGCGCTTCGGGGCGTTGGCCGCTGCTAAGTCGAAGCCGACATGGTTGTCGCGGAGCGTCTATGACGGGGCAGGCCGGCCAACGCTCGTGCAGTCACGACTGGCGCTGGAGGAAACGGTTCCGCAAGGCCGGGTACGCGGAAGTGCACAGTACCGATACCGCATCGTGCCAGCGGCCGATCCTGGCACCCCGTTGCGTCGGTTGGCGCGCTTCGAGGCGCTGAGCCTGTCGCCACGCTGCAGCGTGAGCGCCGCCTGGTCGGATGCGCGGGGCCTGACCCGCACGGTGTTCGAGCAGCAGGCGCGGCTTTATTCGCAGGCGGCGGCGACTGGCCGTAAAGCCGCGCCGAACGAAGAGGTGAGCGTCCCGCCGTTCGTCTCCGAATACGAGCGCGACTACGCACTGAGCTGGGGCGATTGCGAGGAAATCAGCCAAGTCGCCCAGGAAATCGGCCCAGCGATCGAGCAATCGGCCGGTGCCGAGTGGTCGCATGCCAGCGGCCACGCCGCAGAGCCTTCGCTTCAGCCAGTACGCGTCTCGTACGCCTACGATCCGATGCAGCAGCTGACGGGCGTCAGCTATCCCCTGGCGGGGCAGGCACGCGCCTCGATAACCGTGCGCTACGATATGATCGGGCGCATGACCGAGCTACACGAGCCGAATTCAGGCTGCACCAGCTACCGCTATGATCCGATGAACTTACTGGTCGCGGTGCGCGGCTTCCACTTCGAGCCCAACAAAAAGTCTTGCGGCACCACGACTCGCGTTGCCAACGAGAAGCACTACCGTTATTCGGCCGACCGGCTCGTCGAGATGGCCTACCGCTCGCTCGATGAGCAGGGCGGTGCGGACGACGGGCGCGACACGGTTCGCTTTTATCACGATAGCTACCCGCATGCCGAAGCGAGCGCGGAGCTGCTCGAGACGCCGCGCTACGTGTCGAACGACGATGCCAACCGTCGGTTTGTCGATGTGACTGGTCGCGTTTGCGATAACTGCATCGGGCAAGTGACGGTCGTCTCTGACCGCACCGGCGCACGCAGCTTCGCCTATAACGCGCTGGGGCTGGTCGGTCGCGAGGTGCGCTCAATCGTCGCGCCGTTGAAGGACGCCGGTCTGACGCAAAGCAGCGGCGCTGGCGAAGCCTACCTGCCGGAAGTCGCCTTCCATGAAATCGAGAACTCTTATACCGCCTTCGGCGATCTGGCGCAGCAGCGCTTCGCCGAGAGCGCGCCGTCCAATCCGCACCAGAGATGCATCGACGACGGTGTCGAGACCTGCATTGCGCGCTTCACTATCGGTCGGAAATATGCCCCTGACGGTGCGGTCGCCGAATTGCTGTTCAACGGCCGTCCGCTGATCAGTGCGGCGCAAGACGCACTCGGGCGGCCAGCAATCCGCTGGACTGCCGACGGCACGACGACGGGCTATCGCTACGACGGCAAGGATATGCGGCTGAACCAGCTCGCGACGCTGACGGCCGGTGTAGTCGGCGATGGAGTGCTGCCGGTACAGGTGAACGGATACCAGTACGACGGTGGAGGCAATGTCCTCGCCTACACTAACCGCGCCATCCCTGAACAGGACTACGAGAGTGCGTTTGGGTTCGGTTACGACGCCGTTAACCGGCTGACAGGCTTTGCCGCTGTTGTACGGAAGAAGAACGATCGGCTCGAGAGCCGCGGGCGCTACGCCTATGATGAGGGCCACCGCTTCGTCTCACGCGGATTGTCGATCAAAGGGTTTGGCGAGCAGCCTTCGAGACTCGAGCGCCAGTGGACTTACCGGTACGACAATGTGCGGGATGCGACGCCGCTGCATGCGCCAAAACGAATCGAGTTCCAAATCGATACGAGGCCCGACGCCGTGTCCGCCTATGATGATATCGGGGCGGTTATGCCAGTCGGCACGCAACCGCCTGATGCGAAGCTGCAGCCAGACCTGCTTGCCACCCGGGCGGTGAGTTTTGCCTATGACGACAACGGCCGGATGACGCGCATTGGCGCTCCGCCGTCAGATGCCAAGGTTCCGCTGGCTCTGCTCTCCAACCGCGCGATGAGCTGGGACGCTGAAGGGCGGCTGGTCCGCGTGCGCGGCGTGGCGGACGGCGCCGCCGAGAAAAATGCCGACTGGCTGCGCGAAGACTACATCTACGATGCCGGCGGTAACCGCACACTGCGCATTCACCGGCCGCGCGTCGATGCAACGGGCAAGCCGGTCGACGAGGAGGAGAAGGCGGCGACGGCAACGATCTACCTAACGCCGTTCTACGCCAAAACCCTCGACCGGCGTGGCGCTGTCCAGATCGCTGAGGGCAGCCTGCCCGCGGCAAGCCTCGATGCACCGGCCGACGGCAATGAGGCGCCGATTGTCACATACGTTCATTCCGACCTCGCCGTCGGCTCGGTAACGGCCGGTGTAACCGCCTATGGCGAGGCTCAGGACGCCGACGAGATCGTCATCGCACGGCGCGAATACAGTCCCTATGGGCTGGAGCTGACCGCCGACTGGCTTGCCGATACCGGCCGGCCGGGATCGGCAAAGCTGTCGGTATTCCATGGTAAGGAGCTCGACCGTACCACCAATTTCTCGTCCTTCGGCGCACGCTCCTACAGCCGCGACCTGGGGATCTGGCTGAGCCCGGACCCGATGATGGCGGGGTATCTGGGCCGCCCTCCGTCTGAGACGGCCCTAGCGGCACGTACCCTAAGCACGTACACGTTCGCTGGTCACAACCCGGTTAGAGCATCGGACTCGGACGGAAGGATCATCGATACGATCCTCGATGCCGGCTTTATCATCTATGACATCGGTGCTCTTGCCTACGACGAATACAAGACGGGAGGAGCAAACAGGACTGAAAACTTCACTGCGTTGGCCGCCGACTTCGGTGGACTACTTGTTCCATTCGCTACGGGGGGAGGCGTGGCAGTTAGGGGGGGCCTGAAACTGACCGACAACGTAGCATCGGCAGTTCGTACCGCAGACAGCCTCGTACCATCGCAGCTCCGAAGGGGCAAGTTGTCCGAGAAACAGGTTCTCGACAACCTCATACTGACCGAGAATAAAGCTGTTCATTCAACGAGCTTCAAGAACACAATTCCTGACGCCGATTTTACGGACGAACTTGGTCGCGAGTTGTTTGAAATCAAAGACGTCAAAAAGTTGAATCTCACTAAGCAGTTGAAAGCCCAGATCGAGCTGGTCGAGAAGGGTATCTTCGACGGCATGACATTAGCCGTAGGTAAGGAGACGAAGCTCTCGAAACCCCTGCGAGAAAAGCTTGGCACAATCGACGCAACCGTAATTCGTTCTGACAGTCTCATGAAGACAAAGGTGAAAGTTGACTGACAGATAGGCTGAGGGATGAAAAAGGGAAACGCCAATGAAACTTGTACGTTTTTTCTGTTTGGCCTTATCGTTGGCAGTTCCTAGTCCGCTCCTCTACGCGCAGGGCGTCGTTGTCCCTCGCGACTCCGTCATTTTCGAGCTGGCCAACCCCCTTGAAGCCAAGCAGGACTTCAACTGGTACCGGCACGGCACGCGCCGCGAGCACGGCGCTCATCAGGCGATGTGGGAGCCGCTGTTCGTGCTAGACTATGCCACTGGCGAACTTAAGGGCTGGCTCGCGGACAGCGTCGAGGCCAACGACGCCATGGACGAGTGGACGCTGACGCTGCGTGATGGCGTAACCTGGTCCGACGGTGAAAAGTTCAACGCCGACGACGTGGTGTATACGGTCGAGATGGTGCTGCGCGAGGATAAGCTGCCTGCCTTCGAGGCAGCGGAGATGCGTCGAGCGCTCAGGCCTAATACTTTGGACGATAGGGGAGCCGCCGTCGTCAACGGCATCGAGAAGAAGGATGATCTCACCATCATCTTCAAGCTGAAGGAAGCCGATCCACGCTTTGCGTTGAAGCACTTCGGCGGCGGATTTTTCGGCAGTTTTCTGATCATGCCCGAGCACATCTGGCCCGACGCGAATGCCGCTGATTTCGAGTGGGCGGATCCCATTGGCACCGGGCCATATCTCTTCGATGCGCAAAATACGGATCAAACGCGCGTGGTGTGGAACCGGGACCCGAACTGGTGGGGGGCAAAGACCGGATTCGAGGCGCTACCGGCTCCTGCGCGGTTGATCTGGCAGTATGTCGCCGACGAAAAGACGAGCAAAGAGTTGCTGGTCGCCGACAAGCTCGATGCCGCTCGCGAATATTCCAAAGCAACCTTCGACGAGACGCGTGAAAAGAATCCGGCAATCGTCGGCTGGTCGACCCAGACCCCCCCGACGACGGGCGCTGGACCGACGCCAGCGCCGGCGCCGACCCCGACGCCTGTAACCGAGAGCCTTGCCTGGAACGAACCTTGCGTCCGGCAGCTTGAGATTAACACCAAGGTTGCGCCCTGGAACGACTTGCGGATGCGCAAGGCTCTCTCCCATTTGATCGATCGCAAGCGCCTGGCCGAAATCGGCTATGGCGGGACCACGACGCCGTCGAAAACCATGTTCGTCGCGTACGGTGCTATGAAGCCCTTCATCGAAGCCGTTGCCAAGTATCAACTGCCCGCGGAGGCTGAGATCGCCAAGGCTGAGCCGTTGCTCGCCGAGGCGGGCTACATGAAGGGCGCAGACGGCCTCTATCGCAAAGGGGAAGAGGTCCTGAGCGCGGTCATCACCGTCAACGAGAGTGTTGCGAAGGACAGGGAGGCAGCGCGGGACCTGGAAGCTCAGCTCGATGCCGCGGGCCTCTCTGCCCGGCTGGAACTGGTCTCCAACGAGAATTATTGGGGCCGCGACATACCGACCGGGAACTATGCACTTGCCTATGGCTGGCTGTCCTGCGGTTCGCTCGCAGAGCCCTACACCTCAATGGCGCGCTATAGGATGACGAACGTGCCACCGATCGGTGCTCATAGTCGCAGCTTCAATAACACCGGGCGTTGGGACGCGGATGCGAATAAGGCCTATGAGGCCACGCTCGACAAGATCGAGGTGCTTCCGCTCGACGACCCAACCATCCCCGAACTGGTTGCCGAAGCTTACGCCTACCTGGATGCGGAGATGCCGTTCATCCCATTGGTACAGACCCCCCGCATCATGCCGTTCAACACAACGTACTGGATCGGCTGGCCCTCGGCGGCGGCCAGCGGCGTGCCGATGCACAATTGGGGCAGTGCACATGTGATGATTCATGCGCTCGAAAAGGCTCCGCCTCCGCCGCCGGAGTAGTGTTTCTAATATGCCGCATAGTGCCCGGGGCAGAAGTGATGATCAGGATCGCGCATCTTTCTGACATTCATTTTGGCGTTAAATTCAGCGAAGCGACGTGGGACGCGGTCGCACACGAAGTCGTTCGTTTCGATCCCGACTTGATCGTGGTTTCCGGCGACTTGGTTGATGACCCTTCGCCGGCGCACCTACTGGCTGCGAAATGCGCGTTGTCAGATCTTTCGGAACGTGCACGCCAGAGATCGCATATAAGAAATAACGGCAACGGTCGCTCTGCCGAATTGATCGTCGTCCCCGGAAACCACGATGTGTTTGAGTCCGGAGTTGCAGTCGGCATGAAGCGACTGGACTGGTTCGAGCGGGTATTCAATGCAGACGAGACCGATCGAGCGGAGTCGTTCTTGAAGGATGGATTAGGAGTCCAGAGTCTCGGCTTTAGCTCGCGGTGTCTCGGCTTTGAAACGAACATAAGACCACAGGATGCCGGCTTTATCAGGCGATTATGGATCCGATTGCTTGCACTTGTGTCTGGGCGCTACGGCCACGATGGAGATGATTTCGCCGGACATCTACGGGTTGTTGGGCCCCGGCCGAGCGTGAATACGCCAATCGGGGCGCCCTTGCTTTTGGCGTTGCTCGACTCAAATCCGGCACACGCTGGCCTATATGCAGCAACAGGAGTGGTGGACAACGATCAGCTTATGCGGCTAGGGTCCGAGCTGGTGGTTGCCAGAGATATCTATGTCGCCCGGATAGCCGTAGTTCATCACCATGTGCTGCCAATTGCCTTTGCCGCTGGCGCTGCTCGGAAAACTGGCGAGCCGATGATGGTCCTTCGCAATGCCGGCGCGGTGCTGCGGACTCTCGCCGATCACAAATTCGACCTTATACTGCATGGCCATTGGCATAGGTCTCAGTTCACACGGATTGATTTCGGTACCGATGAAGTAGACAGCTACCCTATCGCCGTCGCTTCTGCCGGTAGCGCCGCGATGATGTCGGCAGACAACCCGAGTGCGAACAGCTTCAACCTTATCACGATCGCCGAAACGGGGCAGATCGAAGTTAAGAGCGTATTCTACGGTGCCGCCCAAGCGCCGAATCCGAAAGGCCAACTCGGACGTCATTATCACCTATATAAAGAGCCGCTTTCGTCTGCGAAGCGACGCGCCTATGTTCGCGCCCAAGAGCGTCATGACATCGAGTGCGAAGAGCGCGAGCAGGCTTGCGAGATTACCGAAAACGGCGACCTATGGGTCACGCATCGAGTCGAAGCCCTTCAAATCAGCGGCGAAATTTCGGAATATTCCAAGCGACCGCTCGGCATATCTATCCCGTCCTACGGCCACTTCGTTCGCGAAACCCTCAAACCTGACCACGCTTCCACTCAAGCCGGGGTTACGCTCACAGTAGCCCCTGACCATCCTGGTTCGCAAAATAGAGAACTTGAGTATTTTTGGATCAACCTTCCCGGTCACGGATTGACACGTGGCGGCGAGTCCGCGCGCTATACCATCCAGCACGGCTGCGCCAACTGTATGAAGATGACGCTATGGGAGGCAATTGAAAGGGCGCAGCAATCCTCCAAGGAGGCACCTCCGGAGGGTTTTGACAGCGAGTGGTTGGGCGCGCGTGTTTCCTTCCCCACGCGCAAACTGATCCTCAAGGCCAAGCTCCCTCCGAGCTTGGCCATGGTGCAGCCGCACGTTGAATGTAGGCGGCATCCTAAGTACCCCTTCTATGAAGTTGATAATTGGGGTGATGCAAAATTGAGCCCCAAGGACATGGTGATTGATCCCAAAGTCCAAGAGGAGGAGAAGCAGGGGCTGCGCTATGAAGCGCCGACGAATACGTGGATCCTCGAAGTAAATCATCCTCTTGTTGGTTATCAATATTCCCTTCGATGGAAGGTTCCGGGCGACGTGCCGGATGCACAGATCGTTGGCAATACACTAGAGTGGCAACGAAGGTTGTTAAGCCTTGGCGATCGTATCGACAGAGCATCGACGAGTGACAAAGATGGAAGGGCTATCCACCAGTTTGAACTGCTCTGCCGCACGCTGGGGATCGAAGTTTGCTGTGGTGGGCCCGAGGAAAAGTGGATCGTCGTCCTTTTCGTCTATGATACAGAACGACTCGCGCTTAGGCCGATTCTGAGCCGCCGTTCGTGGACGGCCGACGGACTGCCGCGGAGCTTTGAAGTCCCATATGGAGACGGCGTTAGTGGCGCGGCATTTCAGCAGCGTCGGATCATAGCTTGGAATCAACAACGGGTCGCGGACAATCCATCCCATTCGGCGCGGTCCCTAATTTCTCCAGTGCCTCTTCCGGGTTGTGAGGGCAAATCGACCGAAGTAGTGAATATGCTTGCTTTGCCAGTCTATCATTCTGGCACAGAAGACCTCCGGCAGCCTCCTCCATGGGCAGCGATCGGTGTGGTTACCATCGCGTCATCGTCCTATGCCTCTGCGATTTGTGGTATGGATGACGCACAAAGAAGACGACTTCGATCCGCGGCACAAACGCAGGTAGACAGCATCGTGCGAGCAATGTTGGGAAAGTGACCATCACACTATTTCACAGGCTTCTTGAAGACCCAATTTGATGTTATGTTGAATTAACTCGATGATGGCAGGAGAGAGCCATGTTTCGCCTTAACCTCGGTAGCGGCGCTGTAGCCTTCGAAATAGAGGGAGATTCGGATCGAGTCGGCAGTCTTGATCCAGCAGAGCTGACCGCTCGAAAATGGCCAGAAGAAGTAGTAGAGAATTATCGCCGGTATCGAGAGCGAGCGATGCATGCCGACACATCCGCGTGGTCATTAACCGACGCAGCCCAGACGTCGGATGGTGCTGAAAAATCCTGACGGGGTAGGAGCTATCTAAAGGGCTATGCTCGTCCGGAAATAACCCGCCGGGCGGACGTCCGGCGAAGATCTGACACAATGGCCTCCGCTTAGCCTCATTGTTATCTGGCGAAGTTCTCCACGATCCTTTTAAGAAACACGGCTGATCAGTGCAAACATTCCTTTCGGTGGCTGTGGTTCGAAAGTTCGAAACGTCTTGAATGCTCGATTAATCGCGCGGATCGCCTACTTGACAGTGAGTTGTATCCTGGCAATTTGCTCGCAGGTAGGGAAGAGGGTGCGAGATGAGATTTGTGGCGATGGATGTAGAAACTGCGAACGCGAGAATGCGAAGCATCTGTCAGATTGGTCTAGTTGTTTTCGAGGACGGAAGAGAGATTGCCTGCGGGAGCCACCTCGTCGATCCTGACGAAGAATTTGATTTTTTTAACATTGCTGTTCACGGGATTACACCGCACCATATCGCCGGGAAGCCAAAGTTCTCTCAGATCCAAGATTGGCTACTCCGTCACACAGACGGTCAGACGATTGTCTCACACACTCATTTCGATCGGACATCGCTAGCCCAAGCACTCGCTCATCATTCATTGCCTCCCGTGAACTCGACTTGGCTCGATACGGCGAAGGTGGCACGTCGCGCATGGTCTCAGTTCGCGTCTTCCGGATATGGTCTTGCAAATCTCGCCCGCGAGTTTGGTATCTCCTTCAAGCATCATGATGCCCTTGATGATGCTCGGACCTGTGGGGTGATTCTGTGTAGGGCAATTCATGAAACTGGCCTTACGCTCGATGAATGGGTAAATCGTTGCAAGCTGGGAATATCGGAACCGGCGAATGGTCGCGAAAAGCGCAGTGGTGATGGCGATGGTCCTTTGCTCGGCGAGACCTTAGTCTTTACCGGTGCTCTCTCTATCCCGCGGAAGGAAGCCGCTGATCTGGCGCACTATGCCGGCGGCCGCGTTGACCCTGGAGTCACCAGAGAGACGACAATTTTGGTGGTAGGAGACCAGGATCTAGATAAGCTTGCTGGGAGGGCAAAAAGCAGCAAGCATCGGAAAGCCGAACAACTCGCGGCTGCCGGGCAAACGATTCGCTTCCTTGCAGAGACTGACTTTTTGGCGTCGGTCAGGGAAAGCCACTAATTCTGTATGACGTCAGCGATCGGCGCCTAAACTGGCGCCGCCAAGATCGCGGAGAGGACTGCAGGATCCCAAGTTCAAAGTCATAACTTGGCGCGAATTCGCGCGCATTCAGTTGTAAGAGCAACTCGAACTTTATTTTGTGCGCCAAGATATCGCGCGACTTTGTCGAGGTCATCGATGATGGTGCTGCGTTGCCGTTGAATTTCGACACCCTGCGCCTTATCAGTTATCCATCGTTCAAGGCTGGCGAGTCCAAGACGCACGAGGAAGGTTGGCGCCAGATTAAAGTCGAGGCATGATACCACGAACCTAAATACTAAAAGATCCTGTGCGTTGCTATCGCGCTCTCTCCGAAGGCTCTTGATATAACCCACGGCTGCTTCGTTCATTAATGCGCGAAGTTGGTGAAAGTAGCCCATGCTTTTGCCCGAGGCGATGTAGTCGGAAGCGGCCTTCAGGGCCTCCGCATAATACTCGCGTGCCTCGACGGGCGTACGATCAATAATTTTGTCGGCTATCCGTATAGCAGCCATGACTCTGCCACATTTGAAGACAGGGAACGACTCTGCGATGACTGCTTTCCTCTTGTGGAGGCGGTAGAGACCACGCCAATCGCCATTGCGTAGCTTGAAAATATACCAGTATTTCAGAAGGTCGAATGGATTGCAGCCGTACCGCTCAGCTTGTTCGAAATCTGACTCAATCTGCTCCGGCTTTCGAGGGGTCAGACTGAGCCTGGTGCGCGCTCTTAGGCAATAAAACTCTCCGATCTTTCCGTTCTTCTGTATCTCTCCGGTAAGGTATGCCTCCGCGACATCGAAGTCGCCGTTCTTCCAGTGACGAACGGTTTGGGAAATCGTTAACGCGATGGATCTGGCCGGATCTTCGTTTCCGGATTTTGCCGACAAACAAGCTCGCTCAATGAGTTTCCGCCGATCGTCGGGAACTTTTACCCTGGTCACATCGTGCATGAGCCGGATCGGCTCCGGTACTTCCAGGACGGTGCCTGACGCCGTGTCGCCTTTGGTTGCGTACAGATGATAGTCCTTCAACGCCGCGAGGTCGGTTTCGAGCTCTACGGACGATAGCTCGCATATTTCCTTGATTTCATCCACTCGCGCGCGCGCGAGCAATTGCATCGCGTACAAAATTTCTTTCTGCGTCAAGGTGAGCTGGTCAATTTCCCTCTCGAACGCGAACGCTCTAATTTGTTCGCCGTTCTTACCTCGCCAGTCAGCGACCGCTTGGGAAAGTTCGTGCCCAAGCGAGACGAGGCGGATTATGGATGTGATAAATATCGGCGAGCCGGCCGAAGCGCTCAGAATTTTGGCCTTATTTTCGTTTATTCTTTTGGCCTGCTTCTCATCAGTTATCATGTACTCGACGTTGACGGCTACATAGTCGTCGAAGTCCACGCCTTCAAAGCCCCGCATCGCGATGCGCTGTTCTCTTCCGGTCAGCAATTCGAGGCGGGATGTAAATAGAACTCTGCTATTGTCGTTCTGGACATTGGCGGCAATGATGATCTGGGAGATCGTCGAATAGAGATCGTTCTGCTCGTCTCTTGGCAAAGAGTCGACGTCATCGACGATCAGCAAAATTGACAGGCCGGAAAAGGCTTCGATGCAGAGGGATATCTTATCCTCAACGTCGGAGGCTTGTTCAATCACCTCTGGAGGGGAACCGACTTGCAACAACAGATTGTCGAGCAGCTGCCCAACATTCTCAAAATCGCAGCGGGTCGTTGAGACCATTCGACCCAGCAGGGATGCGAACGTGACTTTCTTGCCTGACAGCCAAACGATCTTCTCGAAACCTGAACCTGGCCTATCCAAAATTTGAGTCGCAAACTCATAGGCAATCGTAGTTTTCCCTAAGCCACCTGCAGCAGTCAAAACTTTGATCGGTCGGCGAGGCTCGCTGATCCACTGCCACAGAGATTCGAGATAGGCTTTGCGACCAACGAACTGGATTAGGTTCGGATCTCTGGGGGGAAGGTTGTTCTCGATTTTGGTCGAGAACAATGCTGCTGCAGAGGGCTCCCTCTCAGAAAACAAAAACGTCAGGAGTTCGACATCATCATTCGCAGCGCGGCACTTGTGCTCGTATCTGCAATAAATGTCACCCTTCCGAATTATAAATTTCTGCTTGTCCGCTGCACCGATGTTGCGACTGTTGCGAATGAATGGCCTTGGTTTCTCGGTCCCGCGGCGTTTGGGGATGTAAAGCAACACGAACTTGCGGTCGATACCCTCAACGGTGGAGATTCCAGTGTAGCTCTTGATGCCGATAGGATTTCCTACATAGGTGCCGGTGAGCTGATTTACCTTGTCATTGTCTCCTGCAAATCTGGCGACCTCCGACAGCGTGTCTTTCGAAAAAAGCAGAAGGATGTAACCACCCATCGAGTTGTAAAAGGCGACGAAATCCCGAACGAGATCGGCTATGTGATCTTCGTCATCCTTAGCTTGCTCTGCTCTCACGAAGAACTTGTAGTCAAACTGGAATCCCTCGAAATCGTGCGGCGCGCCATTGGGTACGAGTGCGCCGAGTACGCTTTCGTCGAGGCGGCCACTCTTATGCAGGTCCGCGATATTCCGCTCAATTTCCAGATGAATCACGCTTCGTCCCCCCAAGACAGCCAGATGAAGCTGATCCGCGGAATGGTGTCAACGAGGAGACCCTTAAACGATAGCGACGAACCCGAGAAAAGCAGGAGAGATGGGCGTCCGCAAAACAAGGGCGCTTCCCGGGCGGCGTAGCCGAAACAGACGGTAACCACTTTCGGCTCAAGATGTTTTGCCACATGGCGCGAACCTGCTCTTGAATCACGCAGGTGTTCTCGTCGTGTGCTCAGTTCGCCGAAAAAGTTGCAAAGTTCGCGTGCTGCGTGTTTTTTATGGTGCCCCAAGGTGGCCGTCGAGTTCAACGACGAATAGACGCAATTCGGGGTCCCGCGTTCGATTCCGCTAACGGCAAGCGATAGGGGTCGACAACCCGGCCTGGGTGGCATGCTGCCGGCTTCCGATCGTCTCAGTCGGTTGGACTGCGGAAGTCCGGCAGTCCGCTCGGCTCAGGTCTGTTTCGTACAGGTGAGCGGACTTATGTCGAGAGGTGGAAGTCAGGGCGCCGCTTGCGCGAATTGCTGAGGCCAAGGAACCGGGCAACCTCGTCCTCCACCGCGCGCCGCCGTCCGCCGATCGCGGCGAATGTTCCGATGGCGCCGCCGAAATACGTCAGGAACGATTCTCCTCCGCGCTCCGCTAGCATTTCGCGGCTGCGGCGGATTTCCTCGTGCCATCAGCTGTTCAGCCGTCCTTCCACCCTTTCGAGCACGGAGATGCAGGCGTGGCTGGAGGCCGAGGCCGCATTGGCCACGCGAAGCTCGGCCTCATCCCCTCCGAGGCCGCCGAGGATAGCGGCATGCTGTAACGCCAAGGACTTCGACTTCCAGCGACGTGGCCCAGTGGATGAAGCCGGCAGCCGGTTCTCCACACAGTCCCTCGAGCTGCTTGAGGCCGGCACGAAGGGATGCTGGCGAAGGCGATTTCCTTGCTGAGGCACCAGATAGCTAAGTAGCGGATTTGTGGCGGCGCAAACCCGGTTCCGAATGACCGGAGCGGGGGCGCACAGCCGATCGTGCTTAGACGCACGGCCCCGCGGGGCCGCACATTGCTGAATCTCTGTGTGCTCCGCCAGCTCAAGCGCATCCTTGATGTCTTTGGTTCAGCAAGGTGGAGGTCGACATCTGGTCGGACGCGGCGACGCTACCACCACCCAGAATATCTTCGACACGGCGATTGCCCTGCAGCTCAAGAAGGCCCATCAGCATCTGGATGGACTTACGCGTACCAGTCGACCGTGCCGCAGCGATGATGTCTGGCAGGCTCTTATCACCGATGGAAATCCGGCAGGGGTTCAAGTTTGGCGTGCGCCACTAGACAGACAGATGCATTATCTGCAAACACACTCGAAGCCGAGGGCTGCATCCATTGCTATCTATATCGAGCAAAAAAGGGCGTAAATGATCAAGGTTGAGAAAGATCATTTTTTAAGAGCTGCGCTTGAGATTGGTCACAGCGGCGACAACGATACTTTGCCTTACGATTTGGATGCGGGGTTCATCAAGGAAAAAGGCACCCGATCTTGCGGCCCTCTGCCTGAATTTGTTCCAGCGCGTCGAAACTGGCGCCGTTGGGAAGCCAGCCACTTTCATGAACGGGCTCTCGATTGCGGCAGAACGTTTACTCGTCCCGTCCGGGCCGCATGGCTTCCGTATCACTACCAAAATTCATCCCTTTTGGAACCTCTATCTGAATGGACTAGGTCTAGCGATTGCGGAGGCGAACGAAGGACAGCGGAGCGCCCGCGCGCATTCTTATCGGCTAGCTCACTAGGGGCCTGGCCTCTTCGATCGAACGCGATCGTGGCGTGCGTATAAGCTCGCGACTTTGGATGAGCCCGATCTGGGGGAGGACCGTGCGGTGGTTATCCAGACCGATGTCGCGAGCTTCTATGAGCACATCTATCACCATCGGCTCGAAAACGTCGTTAAGGACTTGGCGCCGGAGTCCACCCTGGCAATGCAGATTGATCGGATACTAAGCAAGTTGGCGGCGGGCCGTTCCTTCGGCCTACCGGTCGGCGGTCAATGCGCTCGTATTCTGGCTGAAGTGATGATGACGCCGATCGACCGGTCATTGACCGACGCCGGGCTCATCTGGCACCGCTATGTTGACGACTACACGTTAATTTGCCGCTCGCAGCAAGACGCCTACAAGGCGCTCTCTGCATTGTCGCATGCGTTGGCTGACTATGGCCTTTCGCTCAATCGCAGCAAGACAACCATCCTAACCGCCAAACATTACAAGGATTTTGTTTCAGCGCAATTGGGAGAGGGTGAAGACTCCAGTCTTGCTTTACGGGAACTCGACCTGCATTTCGATCCATACTCGGACAATGCGAGCGCCGCGTATGAAAAGCTCAAACAATCGTTCGACAAGATCGACATCTCCTTCCTCCTCGACCTCGAGCGGGAAAAGTCGCAGCCTGATGCGTTTGTGCTTGCGCAGATCGGTCGTGCGCTCAAGTTTCAAGAGCCCGGTGTCGCAGTTCAATTGTGCGCAACGCTCCTCGACCCAAAAAATCTCGATTCGTTTCGTTCGTCCTGGTCAAAAATTATGCGCGGGGTATATGCTGTCCGGTCGAACGACCAGTTCGCATCGATCTTCGCCGCGATCGACATTTTGCTTGATAAGATCCCCAGTGCCGGGGGGCATCTGCTCGTTCCCGAAGCCAATATGTTGCATTTCCTACGGTCGCTTCGGTTCGTCAGAACCGACCTTCGCGGTGCTTTTGTTCGTCAGACGTACGACTCGACAACGTCCGCCGCGGTCCGGCGTGCCTGCATTGACTGCTGGAGACATTGGGCGGATCGGACAAACTTTACGCGCTTGCGCAACCAATGGCAAAATCTGGGCGCTGGCGAGCAACGAATGCTATGGCTGGCGGCTGGCGCGTTCGGAGACGAAGGCCTGAAGGCAAGGGACCAACTGCGCGGTTCGCTTGCGCAGGCGTGGCAACTCGGGATCGAGAATGGCGCGCCGGACAGCTTTGCGGCTTGCTATGAAGACTGGGTCAAGCATGCCGTTTAACCGACTGCCGGCCCGAGACCCGAGGACAGTCGCGCGGGACATTCCCGGCGTTCTTGATATACTTTTCCCGCGACTGACAGGCGGCCTGGTCAAAGCCCTGAACGCGACGATGTTCTCTTTCGCCGGTATCAGCTCGATCCCGTCCGAGGTGATCGAAAAAAGTCGGCTTCAAAAGGCGATGGTGTTCGAACTGTCTATGGCGCGCGTCGAAAGCGAGTTACTGCGCGGACCAGCGGCGTCGTGGGATGAATGCCTGAAGATCGCATCGCAGCGCCAGCAGCGCCATTTCGATGCGCGCATTCCAGAGAAGCTCGAGCCCAGCGACATCCTCGTTGCCGAATATGCCTCTCGCAATCTTGTGACGATGCTGAAGAGCGTTCAAGCTCAACGGCCATCAGCTATTTTAGAGCATGCACCTCTCATTCCCGGTCTCGGCTGGATAGCGTCTGGCAACGGAGATTTCGCGATCGGCTCAACGCTCATTGAGGTCAAGCACACCGATCGCAACTTCGGCGCGGGCGATCTCCGCCAGGTTCTAATGTATTGGCTCTTGCGTTACGCGCGAACAATCGAGAATGGGGATGAGATGTGGTCGGACATCCTTTTGCTGAACCCACGACGCAACGCGGCACTCCTAATCAATTACGATTATTTGCTCCGATCGGCGTCCGCTTCGTCGAATCGCATCGAACTGGTCGAGCTGCTGAGGTCTGCGGTCGGTCAGGATTTTGATCGGCGTTGAAAAACAGGATCTGCGCCGAAGCCAAACTTTCCGACGTGATACTGAGGTAGAAAGGGTCGGTGGTCGGAATGTCCGCTTCAGCATGGCCCGCGTCCATAAGCTGACATTCCGCCACCGGGCCCCCAATCTGTCATTGCCGAGGCGAGTTCACTCCGGGAATTTTGTGACGCGGGGCTTCTGTAACAACAGGGTCGTTGGTTTGAATCCCTTCAAGGCGAAGGATCTGAGATGGCGCCTTACGGCCACTTTCCCGATGATCCGATGTCCAAGATGTGAATGGTCGTCCTACGATTGGCACTGGAGAAGATTGGCACAACGGCGTCGGAAGAGGGCGGTCGGCGGGCAGCGAAGGCGCATCCGTTGATGACCGCTTCTGAATTACCGTCCCCAATAAGGTGCACGCCAGCCGGCCTTAAGCGCCTGGCCTTCGTCGCAGAACCAACGTTCTCCTTCCTTGACGTCAATCTTGGTCTTCTTGTACCAGGGCGACCAAGGCGTATGGTATATCAGCCCGTTTCCAGAGATGTTACCCTTAATCGGGCATCCGTCTGGAGCCTCCTGCTGCCCGAGTTTCCATAGTTGGGCGCGGTAATTCCATGGAGCCGTTTCGCCGTCGGTGATCCAAACTCCGATTCTATTTTGGTGGGCCCGATTCTCAACATCGATATATTCATTGGAATATTTGCGAAACGCCCAAGCATGACCGCTCGCAACCATCGTTTCGTTGATGTCTTCGCCGCCGACCTTGCAGACCGCAATTGTCCTGCCATAGCCATCTTGACCACGGTCATCGCAGTCGACGGTTTGACCAAAGACAAGCTCTTCGAGAGCTGAGATGGCGGCCTTGCCGCAATCCCAAGATTTTCCGTTCGGCTTGTTGCATTTTTGACCGGCCTCTGGCGCGTCGATCCCATGCAGCCGATAAACAATGTCATTCAGCTCTATCGTGTCGCCGTCAATTACTCTTGCCGGAGAAGTCGCCCAAGCGTGGTCTCCAATGGCGCCTGTGAGGGAAAAAAGTACTGCCACCACGATTTCAAATCGGTGTTGAAGGAGTCTAAGAATAAGCAACCAAAATCCCCTTCGCTCTACTGAATTCTCGGGACAGGCCCCATACGAGGGTGAGTGCCATTTGTCTGGAAGCCGCGCTCGCGCAACGTAATCTATTTCAGCCAGCGTACAGTCTCACCCAGTTTCGATGAACCCAGCCAGATTTGCACGGCCCGGTATAAGGCTGTGTCGAAATCCACCCTGTTGAGACGTTACACTCTTGCCGTTGCTTTGAGTAGACGATACCCAGCCACTTGCCCTTCTCGTTGCAGAGATACACTCGTTCGCCGTTATAGAGGCGATCGAGTTCAGCATAGTTGGCACCCGGACCGCTTCTGACTGCGAGAAAGCCGTCGCCTGATGGGTCGAGTCCCTCGATCACACCGTTTGCGCCGCACGCGTCGAAGTCGGGATCGGCTTCGATCACAATAGGAATTTCGGGCTTCCGGCCGGGTCCTTGATTCAGAGAAGCCGCCTTCTCGACGGCCCTTTCTCGAGCTGCCTCCCGTTCCACATCCAAAGCGCTGGTTTGAACCTTTTCCTGGCCTGGCGGCGGGGTTGGAACCCGATACCCCGCGATCGGATTGCGCGCTCCCGCATTCGAAGCCTGGTCGGGACGTGCGGACTCTATCGCGGCAAAGAGGCGGCATTGGTTCGTGAAGGCCCTATGATCAAAGCCGGCGCAGCCCCGCCTATAGGTACACAGCTTTCGGCAGTCATCAAGGGACTTCTTAAATTCTGCGGACGTCAACCCGTCCAATGACGTTCCGGAATAGGGGAGAAGTTCGCCAATAGTAGCCTGTTCGGCAAGGAGCGAATGGACTGGGATAGAAAACAACAGGATGCAACAAAGAAACGCTGTGGCGACAGTTGCCGCTATGCGTACCTTGAAGTGTCCAGACAGACGCATGCTCCCTCCAATCCTAAACCAAACACTTTCATGGGGCCTCACCAGTGGGAGGCGGAGTGCATAGATCAGCAACCATCGAGAGCCTTGATCTGGGAAATGAGCGTCTTCCCAAACGTGTAGACGGTAGTTACGTCTGCCCTGCCACGGCAGCGCCTGCCCTGATCCGTAACGTACTCGTAGCTGACCCGAACTTCGTCGCGACTTCGGAGAGCCGTGCCGGTCAGGGTCAGCGGCTGCGACATCGCTCCGAAGAAGGACCGAATCGACTCCACGTTGAACGGCCCTCTGGCACGCTTCTCTGGAACAACGTGAGCCGAAGCGCTTTCGCCATCTGCTGCAGCAAGCGCGGAATAGAAGGCCGTGACGGTTCGCATGGGGTCGTAAGGCGCTCGCTCTGAAGCCTCGATCGCGGTCTTCTCGACCGCTCTTCCTCGATCTACCTCCCGTTCAACATCTAATGTGCTGGTCTGAAATCTTTCCTGACCCGGTGGTGGGGTTGAGGCCCGATAACCCGCGATGCTGTTGCGCGTACCCGCATTCGAGGCCGGGTCGGGACGTGTGGACCCTATCGCGGCGAAGAGGCGGCATTGGTTCGTGGAGGTCTGATGATCAAATCCGACGCAACCCTGCCTGTCGACACACAACTTACGGCAGTCATCGAGGGACATCGGAGCTTCCGCCGACGTCAAGCCGCCGAGCGACGTTCCGGGATAGCTGAGGAGTTCAATGTCGGTCGTGGCTTCTTGGGCAAGGAGCACTCTGACCGGGATGGAAAACAAAAGGGTGCAACAAAGGAGTGCTGTGACGACCTTTGCCGTTGTGCGTACCTTCCCAGACTGGCGCATTCTCTCTCCTTTATTGTTCGCGCTCCGCGTCCCACATCACGGCCGTGGTTGAATCTTCGCACCGCTTTCCATCCCGCCTCTCGGGAACCGGTTGTCGGCGTGATCAAACAACCGGCACTCGCGCTGCCTTCTCGAAAAGCTGAAGGCTATGCACTTTTCTCGATCCCAGCACATGCTTTCACACTGATCCCGTGAATTTGCGACGCGCGAATTGCCGAGTTGGGTGCCGCTTATCACATAGTCGCGATAGTATTCTATGATCACCGATGCGTCCCGGTAGCCGGGATGTGCCGTTCCGGTCAACACGCCCGTCGTCGCCCTCGGCTCGAGTCTGAGCTTGGCGGTCCCGCTCTTCAGGAAACACTTCTGGTTCCATTCGTTGAACGTGAACGCCCGGCATTCCTCGTTATCGCGGCAGAAATCCTCGCACTGTGCCAGGGACGAGGCGGACCTCTGGTCCAGATCGAACCCGAACAGGTCATAGTTCGCATAGTGATCGAAGGTGCGGGTGACCGGCGTCGGCTCCCTGTATCCGGTTATCGGGTACCGCGTTCCCGCGATCGAAGCCGTATCCTCGCGGGCGGACGCTATGCCCCCGAAGAGCCGGCATTGCTTTGTCGAGGAAGAATGATCGAAGCCCGCGCAACCTGACCTGTCGTTGCATAGCTTTCGGCATTTTTCGGGCGTCATCAGGACTTCCGCGGTAACCAGCCCGTTCAACAGGGTTCCGGGATAGTCAAGGAGTTCTCCCTGGGGCTGGGTCTGCTGGGCATAGACCAACTGGGTCGAGACGAGCATCAATACGGCGGTGACCACGGCGCGCAAGGTTTTCGGCCAACTGGACAATGCTACTCTGTACAGCTGCATGCTTTTTACTTTCGCAAAGACCCGACGGTTAACGCAGGAAAGAAATTGAGAAATTCTCTCGATGATTGAGGTTCGTTGGTTTCCGGTTCGGGCAGTTTCAATCTCCTGGCCTATTGCGGGTCGAAGCGCAGGTTGGCGTTCTCTTCGGTGGTACTCCAGCTTTCGATAGTGCAATCCCTGGCTCTCTTGGGTGCGGCCCCGTGAAGGAAAAACGGAACCGACGACATGGGGTCGAACACCCCCTGCACCTCGTATTGGATAATGCCGCATCGACTGCTGCTCAGCCGCGCGTTGCCGACGATACTGCCGTCCGCGAGAGTACCCTTGAACAAGGTCGTGCCATGGCGGATGCCGACGCCAAAGAGTCGATCCTTGGGAATATCGTAGACGATCTCGATCTCGCTGCTGCCGTCCCCCTTGGGGTCGAGGCGCAGGGTCATGACACTGCCGTTGTGCAGCCATGAGGATTGGCTTGGCTCGGGAAGGGGAGGCGGCGGCAGGTTCGCGGGATCGTGGTACCCGCCGACGGCTTCGCGTGTCGATGCGAAGGACCCGCGGGACACCCGTGCCGAAGTGATGCTCGCGAACATCCGGCAGGTATTCGTGGCCTCCGCATGGTCGAAGCCGGCGCAGCCTGAGCGCTCGCCGCAAAGCTGGCGGCATTTGTCGAGCGGGTTCGGAATCTCGGCCGAAACCTTTCCACTCAGGATCGTATCCGGATACTCCAGCAGTTGCTGGGCAGATGCCAGAGTCGGGATCGCGAACGAGACTCCCGCCAAAAGGAGAGACGCCACTGCGCGAGGCATAGTGCCAGAAGCGGCCCCACGTTCCTGCCGGGTATCAGCTGACTTGCCTGAAGCGGCGCAGTCTCCTGTCATTTGCGGTCCCCCTTGCGTTGAATCGGCTAACGGCGTTCAACCCCCCAAACTACTCGGCCTTGGCTGAAGAAGAACTTGAGTACAGGCTGTCCTTGAGGCGCATGACCCTTCCGGCGGATTCCTTGATGCGATTGAGGATCGTCGGATTGGCCCGCGCCTCCTTCAGGAGGAGATCGGAGATCCGATCCGGAATTGTCGGATCGGGATGCTTGTCGTTGGCGAACACGAGCACGTCGTTGCCCGCGAGAACGGCCTGCTTGACCGTGTCTTCGAAACTTCGAGTGTTGATGATCGCTCCCATTTGCAGATCGTCGCTGATGATCACACCCTTGAACTTCAGCGCCTTGCGCAAAAGTCCCGCTAGCGTGGCTGGCGACATGGAAGCTGGCGTACCCTCGGCGCCCGCGATGTTCCTGTTGATGACGTGGGAGGACATGATCATTTGGGCGTCGCCGCTGGCGATTAGATCGCGATAGGGAGCTAACTCCGAGTCGCTCCATGATTGGGTGACGTCGACAATTCCCTTGTGCGTGTCTCCGGCACTCGATCCGTGTCCCGGAAAATGCTTCAAGGCTGTCAGCATCCCGTTCCGGCGGTGGCCTTCGACGAACGCTCTGGCATAGGCGGAAACCTTCTGTTCATCCGGGGAATAACTGCGTCCCAGCCGACCTATGATGGGATTTGCGGGATTGGTGTTCAGATCGACAACGGGACCGAGATTGAGGTTGAAGCCCCACGATGCGAGGCCGGCGGCCATCTTCCCGTACTCCACCTCGGCCGCGTCCGGTTCCATGGTGTGCGCGACCGAAGCCGCGCTGGGACTCTCCCTGAAGCCGACCGCCTTGGTCAAACGCTCGATCCTGCCGCCTTCCTGGTCGACGGCCACCAACAAGGGCTCGCGCGAGACGCTTTGGAGGCGCTCGTTCAGGTCCTTGACTGCCTTAAGACTCCTGATGTTACGCCCGAGGTAAAGGACGCCGGAAATCCGCCCCTGCGCGGCTTGGTCGAGGACTATCTTGTAGCCCTCGTCATCCGGTTTGTTGCCGACAAATCCAACCAGCACCATCTGTCCGATCATCTGCCGAATGATGGTGTCACGGCCGTCCGCTCTGGTTTTCGCCTCCTCCGCGTACGACGCTCCGCTCGCGAGCAGCGTGATCGCGGCAAGGATCGCGATGATAAGCTGTGTTATCCGTTGCACCATGATTCCCACCTCAATCCCTGGCCGCGACGGCGCGGACAAATTGAGGCATCACCGTCCGGGTGATCTTGCGGGCGGACACCATGCCCTTGTTGCTGCGCACCGGATACAGACTGAAACCCTGTTTCAGGAAACAACGGTCCGGGCGGGTGAAGGTGACCCAAGTGAAGCCGCTGCAAATGCCGGATGCTTCGCAGTTCTGCTTGCACTGGTTGTACGACTGCGCGAAAGACTCGCCGAGATCGTTGCCCGGAAGATCGCTGAGGAGGAACAGCTCCCAATTCGCGTTCAATGTCAGCGTGGCCTGAGACGGCTTCGCCCGGAAATACATCCCCGAGGAGACTCCAGCCACCGCCTGAACGTACTCATAGCCGGTCTTCAGGAAGCATCGGTTTTGTTCGCTGTTGAAAGTGAAGGCGCGGCACGAATTGTCCATCTCGCACCTGCTGGCGCACATGGACACGTCGTACATTTCGAGTCCCTTCGGAACGAGGTCGCCTCCGTACAGGTCGACTCCCGTAAACTGGGCGAAATGCCAGGTCTCCAACTCTTCAGGGGATGGCAGGTTCGACGGGTCGCGGTAGCCCGCGATCCTGGCCCGTGTGCCAGCCGACGAGGCGAAGTCGGACTGGCCGGACGACACGGCCGCGAAAATCCTGCACATGTTGCTCGTGGACGAGTGGTCGAAGCCCACGCACCCCGAACGCTCTTTGCATATCCTGCGGCAATCGCCTCCGCTGCGGTTGAACTCCGCGCTGACGAACCCTTTGAGCATCGTCTGCGGATACTCGAGGATGGCCGGGTCCGCCTGCTGCGCAGCGGCAGGAACGACAGTGCCTATCAGCGAAAGAATGGCGGCGAATGCAAGCTTACGAAATCTCATACTGAAAATGTCTCCTGCCCATGCCTCCATGGGCCATCACCGCATGTTGTTTCTATGGGTTGAGCGATCCCTCGCAGTAAGTGCTGCCTAGGAAGCTGTCGAACGAGTTGGCATGCGCCGACCCTGTGTTGCTCGCCTCGCGGCAGAGGGACGTTAGCAAGGTCACGGCCTTCTCGTTGCCTTCCAAGGCCAGCTCGAAATACGACCTGGCCGCCTTGTTCGCGTCGATTGAGGCGACCCGGTCGGACGCGAAGGTGCGAGGGTCGTACCATTGGGCGATTTCGAGCTTTGCTTCGGCGTTGCCGCGCTGCATGGAAAGCTGGATCGCCTGATTGCCGATATCCCGGTTTCCCTGGGCGAACGCGTCGTGGCTGAGAGCCAGCAATTCGTCCCCGTCGTTGTCGGTTTGCTTCAACTTTTCGAAACGTGCCGCAAGTGGCGGATTGGTCGGCTCGTCGTATCCCGATATCAGAGCGCGCGTCTCGGCGAGCGATCCCGGTATCTTTCTGGCCGAGCCGACACTGGCGAAGATGCGGCACATGCCCTTCTCGGAATAATCGAAGCCAGCGCATCCCGCACGATCGACGCATATCTTTCGGCATTCCTCGACGGACTTGGGGACTTCCGCGCTGATCATCCCGTTGATCACTGTGTCGGGATAGTTGAACAACGGATTTCCTGCCGAGCCGTCCTGCGCATAGGCGGATGGAACTGCGACGGCTGCCGCGATCAACCACGCCGCCGCCCATGTCCCAAAACGGTATCCGAAGAAACTCGTTCGACCTTTGAACTTCAATTTGCGCATCTGTTTTGACTCTCCGGGAGGATTGCGAACCAAAGATATTCTCGATCTCCGGTCATGGATCGAGGCTCCCCTGGCAATAGGTGCTGTCACGGAAATCACGGTAGTTATCGCCGCCGTTCCGGCTGTCCTCACAGATCGACGTCAGCAGCTTGCGCGCCTCGTCGTTGCCGCCGATGGCAAGCTCGAAATAGGCGCGGGCCACCCGGTTAGCGTCGATCGCCTCGGCACGGGCCGAATTGAACGTCCTCGGATCGTACCACTGGGCCTGCCTGAGTTTCGCGGCCGCGTTTCCTCGTTGGACGGCCAGTTCGATCGCCTGCTGCCCGATGCGGCTGTCATTCGCCTGGAACGCCTCTTCGCTCAGGGCCAGCAAGTCGTCGCCGTCGTTGTCGGACTGCTTGAGGCGTTCGAACTTCGCCGACAGCGACTCCGGTGGAGGACTGGGAGGTTCCTGCTCGGTGGTAGTGGGCTGAGGTGCGGGCGGGGGCGTCTGGACTGGCTTGGTCCAGTACCAGTAGCCAAATCCTCCGCCGCCGGCGAGCAGCAACAGTAGAAGATAGACCCAAGCGCGGCTTCGCTTGGGAGGCTTGACGGGTGCATCCTCCTCTTTGACTGGCTCCAGTAGCGGAACGGGCGGGGGCTCGAACAGAGGAGGGGGTTCAGGCAGGGGAGGCGGTTCCCCTGCGGGCTTCGCTGGTAATTCAGGCGGAGCGTTGAACCCCTCAAGTGTCCCTAAATATCCCTTTGGACTCTGCATGATCTCGGGCCAGAACGCCTGACCATAGACCTCTGCGCCGTCCAACTGTAAACGGACATACAGGCTATACGGAATTCGGTCGCAGATATTCGGACCGGCACGTACGACGGTTTGATCGGCGGATCGCGAGACGACTTCCGCATCCATAGCGGCGGGACCCGCCTGCCAGCCGTCGGCCCCTAGATAAGGGGTGTCCGTGGATTTTCGCGATACCACAAGCTGGACCCGGCCGTCCGCGACGGAGACATTGTGGAACGTTATGAGAGCGTGACCGAAATAGCGCTCCTCGTCCTCTACTACATGGACGCGGACCTCTTTCATCGAGCGGCCTTCCCGAGTTTGACGGAGAATGAAGAGGGATCGCTCAGGCCGGCGATAATTGTCCTCAGGCGTTCGTTTTGCTCTACGTTGACCGTGAAACCCTCTCCCGACATCACGTTGTCGATCACCAGTTGATGGAAGGCGTACATCCATTCAGAAAGGGCGAGATAAGCGAAGTTGCGCCTTTCATGCGGTAGTTGATCGCAGTTCGCCTGCGATGCCCGGTTGGCGAAAACGGTGAAGGTACCTTCGTCGGTGCCGTCCGGTGCCTTCGGGCGCTTCGCTTCCGGCACCGAGTCGAACCCGAGGGTGCTCGCGAAGCGGTTGATGTGGCTTGTCGCGAAGAACCCGGCCTTCTCGAGCAGAATGTCGGGACGCTCGATCGCGTTGCCCGTGAGTTTCCCCAGATCGATGGCGATGCGGCTCTCGAGGTCGCAGCGACGTGCGCCGGCGACCAGTTCCGAGACCATCTCGCCCGCCGTCTCCGCGTCGAGACCCATGGTTTGCAGAGCCTCGTCGTTCCGGGTCAGGGCGAAAAGGTTCTCCGTCCAGTGTCCGACGGCCGCCCTCGCAAGATAGGTCTCCTTTTGCATCGCCTTTGGCGCGGTGGAGACCACCGTTTGAGAGGCGTTCGCTGCAGCCACGGTTGCGGGCTTCTTGGCATTCCCTGGCAACGGCGGTCCGCCCTTGGTCGGCAGTGGCGGCGCTGACGGACGCTTGCCATTCGGTTCGGAAACAGCTCCCCGGTTGTCGTCCGAGGATGACAGGCCCCTCAGTCGGCTTCCGTATGCGATGTGCAGGTGTTCGGCTATTCCGTTCTGGGATATCTGCAGCATCCTGATCGCGCTGCCAAACTGGTTCTTGTTCCAGGATTCCGACAGGCCCGAAAGTATTTTCCCCGAAACTTCCTCGCGTTCCTCGAGACGCTTGTTGATGTCGCTGTCCACGAAGTAGGGCGACACGACACGCCTGATCTCCTGGGCGATGACGGCGATGCGTTCGCGAATCTGGTTGTATTTGATGTCAGGCCTGCAAATCGGGGCGAGGTTCTGGGCGAGATAGGTGACTCCGCCGTCGTTGAGCTTGAGCGCTTCGTCGAAGGCGCGGGCGGGGTCAAGGAAATGATTTTGGACTTCCTCGACCTCGAGGTAGGCCTCCCGAAGGATCGCGACCTTATCGACTTTTTCCGGTAGTATCTCCACTTCTTGGTTGCCGTCGTACCTGATCATGAACTCGGCTTTGAAGTTGGGATTGCGCAGCCAGAACGTGTTCTTGAAGGGGGTACCTGGTGTCCACTCGAAGGGCCACCTGTGCGCCTTGCCGAAATAGCTCGTCAGGGAAGCGCCCATACGCGCCTGGAACCGGTCCGACGGATTTTGGCCTTCCTCGCCTGCCTTCTCGGTGAAGTGCTGGTCCATCATCGTCAGTATGAGGAAAAGCGCGGTCTCGGCGCGGGCGCGGTCGGCGGGCGTGGCTCCGTGCGTCGCCTGTACCCATCTGTCGATCATGTCGGGAAGTTCGACGACTTCCTGGTTCGACGGTTTGATGCAGAGCAAGATGCTGGAAATCTCTTGCTCCGCGACGTAGCGGTCGAACAGGAAGGCGACCTTCCCCCGCCGGAACAAGTCCTGGAGCGCGTCCGGCTTGTCCTCGAAAAAGGTTTCGAAATCGACCTTCTGCCTGCTTCTCGCACCCGGGAAATCGAGGAGATCGGTGTGTTCGAAGAACGGCCACGGCCGCTCTGTGATGGCTATCCTGAGTTCGGCCGCAAGCGCCGTGACCACCGACCTCGCCAGCATGACCGATGGTCCGTTCATCGAACGGATCGAAAGGTCCTCCTTCTGGTTATGGCTTCCAAGGCCGCTTAGCGTGGCCACGTCGATGATGCTCTTTTCCCGCGGGATTAGCGCGTCGATCTGGCAATAGGCGTCCGTCGGGAACCCCAACCTCTCGAGCGCCGACACAAGCTCCACATAGACGGCCGTGAACTGGGGAATGCCGCCCCAGAGGACCGACAACAGATCGGCGCGGTCGCGGACGGAAAGGCGCGGAGCGAGTTCCGACGCCGTTTGCCAGTATGCGGAAAGGGTTTCGATGTAGGACAATCCCGAGAACTGCTTTTCGAAGTAATCCTGCAGGTCCCACAGGTCTTCCTCGTTCAGCCCGCGGGCGGATTGCGCTCCGGCGCGCGACCGCGCCGCCTCCAGCACCGACAGAACGGTTTCCGGTTTCAGCGGGGCCCTTTTCTTCGGTTCCCCGTCGAGGAAGAAGCTGTTACCGAGGATTTTGGCGATGTCGGTCTCGCTCAGCATGCGAAGTACGACCGGCGATCCCGCGGGGCTGGGCTCCTGCCGGACGGAAAACCGCGTGACCAGGCCCGTCGACTCCCGGTCGCCGCCCGGGTTGATCTCGCGGATGAAGTCCACGTTGCGGCCAAGGTCGCCGAAGCGTGCCATAAGTGGAGTGTCCTTGTCTCTCGCGAGTACGGAGACGAGGTAGGATTTCCCGGCCTGGCTGGGTCCGAACACGCCGACGCACATCGGGCGGTCGATGGCAGCGTGTACCTTTTTTGCTGCGATGATTGACTTCCTGATCTGCTGCTCGGCGATCTTGCGGCTCGCGCCCACACGTTCGGCATTCGCGACATCGGAAACCCAACCAAGGCTCTCCTGAGCCAGTTCGAGGGCGTTGCCACAGATTTTCTTCAGCTCAGTTTGCATGATGATCGTCCGAACTCATTGTATCGACAGTATCCCCGTGTCGAGCCAGTACCCGTCGCCCGTGTCTATCGCCAGGGTGTCGAGTTTCAGCTCCATAAGCCGATTGACCGGTGCGCCCGACGCGTCTTCGGCGTCCTCGATCACGAATTCCTCCCGGGTGAGTTCGCTGGACAAGAGGATCGCCTCGTTGGTTTCCTCCTCGTCCGCGTTCTCGGCGTTCCTCGCGATCGTGACCTTGATCGGCTTGGGAATCTGGCGGGTCGTCCGGGACTGGGCGACCGTGAGCTTGTAAAGCGGCGTCGCTACCCAGCGCTCCAACGGCAGCTGCCGGAAACCGATGCGTACGGGATTGTGATAGTCGAACGTGGTTTCCTCGGCCGCGCCGATGCTGTCGAGATCGATGTCGCGGAACAGCAGTTTCTCGTCGGTCAACGTGGTTCCGCTCTCGAGACGGCCGATGTAGCGCGCCGTCGAACGCATCCTCAGGTACTGGGAATAGAGCGTGAAATTGGTGATCGAGGACTCGGAGAGAGCGCAGAGCATCGCCCCGACGACCGCCGTCGTCTTCGGATCGTCGATGTGGGTGTTGCTGACGCCGCGGAACGGATACCAGGTTCCGACCCTGTAATCCCTGATGGGGATCACCGCATCGGTCCTCACCGCCATCTTGTTCGTAAACAGGCTGATCATCTGCGGAAGCCGCATCGGCCGTCCCGTCAGCAACACGACATCCGCGTCCAAATGGTTGATGGCTTCCCCGATGTTGTCGAACACGCTGTCGAACGTCGCCAGAACGCATTCCTCCACAGCGACCGGGTCGATCAGGATGTCACAGTCGGCGATGCGGAATCCTTCCGCTCCGAGGGCGTACGCCTTGCCCTTGAGGTATTCGAGTATTCTTTCGTCGACGGGGATTTCGGCTTCCTCATCATCGTCGCCGCGCATGTCGAAAAACTCGGAGGCCTTCCGTATCGTGGTATGGCGCTCGTTCGGCGACATCGCCTCGCATTCGGAGAGAACGCCGATGGCGATGGGCTGCAAGACCTCGAGTACGAACTGCCGCCTGAGGTGCTTTTCCTGCTCCGACATTGTCGGATTGTCGCCCGCAAAACGGTCCTTCAGGAAGTTGCGTGCGCTTCCGAGGCCCGCCGCAGCGAGTTGCTCCTCGAAACGGGGGATGATGAGGCTCTCTATGATCGTCTTTAGCAGATCGTCGCCGGCGATGCGGAACCCCTCGCGGAAGTTCTGATCCGGGTAGAGGGCCACGTTGTCCGTCTGGTAGTATGTCGTCACCATCAGGTCCGTGGTGCCGCCGCCGACATCGACGCTCGCGATCCGCAGGCTGCGTTCTTCCTTTTTCCCCTTCGTCTTGTTCGACGGAAGGGATGCGGGTCTCTCCCTGTCCTTTCCGAGAATGTCGAACAGCGAGCGTATCGAACCCAGCTTTTGAACGGCCTCGCCGTAGAGGTAAACGAGATGGACCGAACTCGCCTCGTCCCACGAACAGTGAACCTCTGGCCGCTTGCTGTTGATCCCGTTTTGCGTGTCGCTCCAGCCCGCCAACGACCATACGAGTTTGACCGCCGCCTCCGCCCGTGACTTGAGGATGCGCTGTTCCTGTACGGGAGTCGCCGACGGGATCGTCATGATGATCCGTCGAAGCCGCCTTGGCACGTCCTTGAGGCGACGTTGCCGCCTGACGCCCGGATTGTTCATCATCGACATCGCCTGGGCTATTATTTCGGCGAGCATGAACGTGAAGAAGGATGACTTCGAGAAGGAGAACCGGCTGGCAGTCTGGAGCTCCTGCTCCATGACCTTCAGCTTGTACTTCTGCCGGTCGCTCTCGATCTGCTCCAGCACATCGCCCCGGTCATTGACGAACCTGTAGATCGTGCGCTCGACGAGTGGCTGCACTGTGCCGTCCTCGTCCGGCGTGGCGGAGCGGAACTTCCAGGGCTGGAGGACCGGATCGGAACTCCAGAGATACCTCTTGGGAGAAGACATGCCGGTCGCCGCTTCGGTACCCTCTGATTCACCGCGCAACCTCGACGCTTCCGGGCCGATGCGCAAAAGGCTTGGCCAGAAGAACGCCCTCGACCTGCCGGAGCGGCGGGCCTTGTCCTCGGTGCCGAATTCGGCGGCGACAAGCTCGCACTGGCTCTCGAAAGGCTCGCGATAGATCAGTTCCGGTTTCGAAAGGTCCCGTAGTTCCATCACCAGCGAATTGTTCAGGTCGACGTTCATGTCGTCAGGGAACGACTGGATGAGCAGGCCGCAGGAGCGCGAGTTCCCGATATCGAGCACGAGATCGACATCGATCGGCTGGACCGCCTTCGTCTCGCTCACGGTATCGATCAGCGTCACCCTGCCGAGCTTGATGACGCTGGCGATCAACTGGACGAAGGTGATGTAGCGGGCGAGGTGTTCGAACTTGTAGGGGAAGTCGTCCGCCCTGAGTTCCCGGCCTCTCTTCTCCGCCTTCTTATAGCTGTAGAAGATTTCCCGGAGCCAGTCGTCGACCCACTGCTGAACGTCCACGTCTCCCCTGTCGGGTACGTTGATCTTGTGGGAGAGGAACGAAATGATGTCCGGCAGTCGGCTCATGTACCGGAACGACTCCGTCCGCGAAGCGTCTTCCGGCGACGGGGCGAGGTATGGCCTGTTCTGCTTTTTCGGGGCGAGCGACGTGTCGAACGCGAAGATGATGCGGTGGGTCGCGTCCTCGTCCTGGTAGGTCTTGCGGGTTTCGGTCACCCGCGCGCGGACCCAGTCGGTCGGCCCTTGCGCGTATATCTCGTTGCCGTAATCGTCCCGTCCAGGCTCGATCTTGAAGAACGGCATCGGCACCCAGCGGTTCAGGAAGGTGTTCAACGCCAGGGACTTGTTGACCTCGTAGTTTGCGACATCGTCGGCATGCGACGAGTACGGGAACGGCGCGGTGGGATCGTCGTCCTTCCAGTTCGTCAGCAAACGCACGAGCGTCTTGCCGTCCGCGTCGACTTGACCGGGCGATTTCCGCTCCACGAACGAGCGCGACAGGCGCGGGGACTGGTCGAAATCGAACCCGAATTCGACAAACTGGATGCCGCTGTCGGGAACCAGCGTCAGACCTTCGCTGAAATCCGCAAGGTTTGTCAGCATGTCTTCACCATGGGGCAGGTTATGTCGTACGTGGTCGTCACGGGACGGTGAACTCCATTACTTTGGTATCGTTTATGGACTGGACGCTGCCAGATTGGACAATTGGGTCTTTCCCCTTCTGCTGCACAACCACTTTGAACGGCGTTGCTCCAGGGGCCTGTCCGCCGTTAACACCGTAATACTTCACCTCAACTCCATATCGCCCTGGCATCAATGACCTCTCACCAAAGCGAACGTGTTCTATGGGCTGTTGGCTGTACGTTTGATAGTTCTTGTCGATCTCCAGTTCCCCGCCGCAGGCCTTCTTATTGCCGTGAAAAATCCTCTCTCCGTTCGGACAGACGACGGTAAGGTCGAGATCGTTTGTACTGTTCCAGACAAGGCTTACCGTTGTTTCGTTTGGATTGAGATCGACCCCTTCCACACGGGTTCGTTCTCTCACCTGGTCTACCGGGTCAGGCGGCGGCGCTGGAATGCAGCTGGCAACCTTGACCCTTACCTGCTCCGTCAGAGCACTGAGTTCGGCGGTCAGAGCGGCGCTCTGGTTCCTGCTCGCCTCCATCTGTGGGTTGGGAAGCTGTCGGCAAAACGCGCCGTCGCCCCAGCCGTAGACGTATCGATCGCTGAAAGGCACCCGTATTCCGCAAGCGGGGAGCAGGAACCATCCGATGACAAACGGAAGGACAAGCGCGAGCGTCCAGAGTGCCGACGACAGGATGCCCAGCCAGTTTCTCGGGGTCGGTTTAGACGGGACAACGGGGGGAGGTACGGGGTCGCCCTGACCGATGTTGACCTGTGCCGATTCAGGCAGCACCCTTACCGGCCTTCTAATGGCGTCGCCGCGCCCGCCCGAGAGGTCCGAAGTCTGTGCTTCGTAACCCCAGGCTGTCAGGACGATGGCGGCCTTGCCGGACGGCACGTCTCCCAAAAGCCAGACGTTGTCATCGCCGGGGTATCGCACCGCATTGCGCAGCGCCGACGCCGTGTTCTGGGCAGCCTGGTCGTTCCGCGACTCGTAACGTTCCGCGGCGCTTGTAATCACCGAGACGTCCGCCTGGAGGCGCTTCTTGTAGTAGTCCGCAAGCTCTTCGGGGATGGTTGACAGCCGCGTGAGGGCGTCGTCGCTGTCGATGTACCAGTCAACACCTGTCTTGTCGTTCCGTTCCACGGGTTCGGCAAGCCGGAGCGCCAGGCGTCCCTCGAACTCTCTCTCGAGTATTCCCTCCATTCGAGGCAGGGACCGATCGGCGGCAGAGCCAAGCGGACGCATGTTCAGAAGGGAGGTCATGGTGATGAACTGGCTCATTGCGCACCACCCTGCTGACCTGCCGCCGGATTTGGCGTCGTCGACGCCGCCTCTCGGGGCGGCAGGCCGACAAGTGTCGGGTCGATCGCGCATGAGCCCTTGCTGATCTCCGATTTCAAAAGCGTGATGTTCCGAGCGAGACTTTCGTTCTCTTCTGCCAATTGAGAGAGAAGGCCCTGGTCTGTGGGACTCTCCTTCTCGTAAAGCAGATTTCCCGGCCACGCCGTGTAGGCGAGGATGGCCCCGAAGAATGCAACCAGCGTGGCCGGAACCCACCATCGGACAGGTCGTTGCACACCGGCAACCGGGGCGGCCGTCGATGGCGTCATCGCAGGAGCTTTTTGCGGGTTTGGCTGGCTGACGCGTTTGACGTGAGAGGGGTCCTTTGCTTCGATGCTCCCTGAATTCGCCCACTGCTTTCCGGGCAGGCGCGCCGTCATATCGGTCTTTAGGAAACGGCCGATTGTTCCGTCGATGTGCCCCGCGTACGCGGCCTCGGAAACCGTGACCGGGGATGGCAACGCGCCCCAGTTGGTGAGTACCGCATGCTCTCCGACGGCCATGACGAAGTTGTCGTCGTAGACGTTCAGCATGGCGGAGACCGTATCCCCGATTTCCGGATCGCGTAGCGCCGGCCTTAGCGCCTCCAGCCGTTGGACCAGGTCTTCTTCGACACGGGACAGTTTTGCCCGGTCCACCGCCGCCAGCTCCTTCGGATCATCGTCGTAGCTTCCGAACCACGCGACGTTCAGAAGGTCTCCTCCGTCCTGCCTTTTGACGTTCGGTTCCGCGAATACCCGAGACGCGCCCTCGCCACACAGCGCGTCGATACGGGAAAAGGTGGCCGCGCAGGAGTTCCAAAGAGGACTGCCTTTCAGGGAAAGGACCTCTGAAACTTTGAGCTTCGTCGAGCGTACGAAATGGAAGTTGCCCGCCTTTGCCATAAAGCCCCCATGCCCACCAGTGTCCCCATGAGTATTTGCAACCGATGATCGATAGGTGTCAAGCTAACGGACACCGGTAAAGATTGGGTGTCTGAGTGCTTACGATGCGATCGAAGCGGAGTGGATTCGAGAAGTCCCAAAGCTCTTGTGATGCTGCCAGAACGCCGGCCGCTCACCGCCACGAGTCGGAAGCTATCCCGATGGCGGTACAGGAGCTTGAGGTATTTTTGTTTCGGCAGTTCGGGGGCGGCGAGCAGAAGTCTGAGTGCGCCCTGGACTTGGTGAGAAAATGCACTCCGCCGTTGTTCTTGAGCAAGAGCGCGATCGCGTGATTCAGTTCACGTCCCGAAGCGTTCTCAATCGTATTTTCCGCCCGCTTCGCCTTTTATACCGGCGTTTGACCCGCGACCGACACACTCGCAGGCATCCGGAGCGAGAATACGAATTCTATCCCTTGAACTAGCTCCGGGTCCGTGGACGCAATAGAAAACAAAGCGAACACACCAGGGACGGACCACCTCGTTCGATTTGTCACCACATCACCTCAAAATTAGACATTATCGCCGGCACAACGCGCAGTCGACCAAGCGTTGCCGCGAGAACGTTGAAAATTCGCCATTGGTTCCAGCTCGGCCTCGCTCCGCCCGTCCGGACCCACTCAGGGTCGGACGCAAAGCTCGCTAGCGCGTTGATGCCGGAGATGCCGGATCGAGAGCTCGGTCTCAGCCTTTCCTCCTCAAGCCAATTGATCGGCCAGTGGCAGCGGCTGGCTGGGCGTTCCATACCGGGGTGCGGCCGCTCACTTCGAGACGCAAAGTCCTCCGCCTGGTGTACGGAAATGATGAAAGAGCCCAGGCCGCCAATCACGCATTCCGCATAGTATCGGTCGAGCGAAACCATCGATCGGATGCACGGATGAGGGAACGCCGGGCGCGAAATTGCCCCCGTTGTGAACGTGCGCCATTCACGATGGCCGTGGGCGAGGGCTTCGGTCGCCCGCACGGATACTCGTGATCGCCTACGAAGTGGCACCTCGTTGAACAAGACGCGCGCATCAGTCGTGCCGGCCCAAATGGCTTTCCCCTACTTTAGAGCCAGCCGCGCCGTTTGAAGTAAAGAAAAGGCATGACGGCGGACAGGATCATCAGGCCGATCGCCAACGGGTAACCGAGCCGCCACTGCAATTCAGGCATGAGATCAAAGTTCATGCCGTATATCGACGCGACGAGTGTCGGCGGGAGAAACACAACAGCGGCAACCGAAAAGATCTTGATAATTTGGTTCTGCTCGAGGTTGATCAGGCCCAGGGTTGCGTCGAGCAGGAAGTTGATCTTGCCCGACAGGAAAGCGGCGTGATCACCGAGAGAGCTACTGTCGCGCTGAAGCAGCTTGATGCGCTGCCTCATTTCCTTGGTGAGCCTCCGTTCCGGACTTTCCAAAGCAGCATGATAAGCGACGAGGCGAGAAATGCTGACAAGGCTTTCCCGCGCAGCCGTCAGCAGGTCCCCCTTCTGGCCGATCTGCTCGATGACTGACTGTAGGTCTCGTGTTTTCTTGGTTGCGTTGGCTACCTTGCTGCGAAACACTTCCCGCGAGATTCCGTCTATCTCGTTACCGATGCGTTCCAATGCGTCGGCCATGCGATCGATAATCGACTCCAGCAAGCCGAGCATGGTGAGTTCGCCGGTGACGCAGGGGAAGGCGCTCGGACGTTGGGCGCGGGTGGCAAACGCTGAAAAGGGCTTGGGATCGGCATAACGCACAGTCACGAGAGACAGGCCCTTCAAGATGAAGGTGATCGGAGTCTTGACCGGTTCCTCGCTATCAAGATTTGTGAGTGCGGTGATCGTCATGAACTCCGCTCCGTCCTCCTGATAAAGACGCGCCGAGAGTTCGATGTCCTCCATCTCGTCGCGGGACGGAATGGAGATGCCGAGGACTTGCTCGACGGCGCGGTCTTCCTCTGACGTGGGATTCACCAGGTCAAACCAGATCGGCGCCGGCTCGCCCGCGGTTGCCGCAGCCGTCGTCGTCGCAGCCAGACGGTTGATGTCGAGGGTGTAGGTATGCAGCATTCGATTGCTCCTTTGGGCCAGCTGTTCCGACCGGAGCCTTGGAGGATCAGATCGCTACAGCGGAATGATGTGACGTCATAGTTTGAGTGCCGGGGTTCGTCTTTCTTGTCCTCGAATTTGGTGACGTTTGCATGTACGCCAATGCGCGCCCACGATCTACGATGGCTTCGCCCGACAATGCATGCGCTTGCGCCACATCGGACGAACTGTTCGAGATTGCCTCAAGGGGCGGCGGCGCCTGACAAAGAGGTCGATTTCTTTCCTCTTCGCAGCTGGCTTCAACACTCTTGTCGCGAGTGATCTCGTTCTAGCAATTATCACTGGAACCGCCGAACTCGTTCTGAATGCCTCGCGAGAACTCGGCAACACTTGACCACGAGCGCAACCTCGTTCCGACTACCTCCGAGTGCCCCCGGGTTGCTCAAACGTCGACGTCGGCCTTATCCGAAGTCGAAGCTGCTGGTCGGGGCAGAGACGCTGGTGGGTGGCGGTCGATCTCGCTGCGCAGACTGACAAGATCGATGAAATGATCGGCCTGTCTGCGCAAATCATCGGCAATCATCGGCGGCTGCGTTGACAGGGTTGACACGACCGACACCTTTCTGCCCTTTCGCTGCAAGGCTTCCACGAGCGTCGTGAAATCGCCATCACCTGAAAAGATCACCAAATGGTCGACCGTCTGCGCTTGCTCCATCGCATCGATCGCCAATTCAAGATCCATATTTCCCTTGATCTTGCGACGGCCCTGAGCGTCGGTGAATTCCTTTGCCGGTTTGGTGACGACGGTATGGCCGTTATAGTCAAGCCAGTCGATCAGGGGCCGGATCGAGGAAAATTCCAGATCTGTCAACGGCGGAGTAAAAACAGGCCACGGGGCGGAGCAAAAGTCGGCCACTGTGGCGCGCATGAGACCCCCGGGAGGGCGTAGCCCGAGCGGGGGTCTCATGCGCGCGCGGCGCTTTCTGGAGAGGGGTTTCAGCCAGCCTTGCGGGCGCGGCTTTGAGCGAGACGATAGCTGTCGCCGTTCATCTCGAGGATGTTGACGTGGTGGGTGATGCGATCGAGCAGCGCGCCGGTCAGGCGCTCGGATCCCAGAGTTTCCGTCCATTCGTCGAAAGGCAGATTACTGGTGATCAGGGTGGCACCCCGCTCGTAGCGTTGCGAGATCAGTTCGAACAGTAATTCCGCGCCGGTCTTTGACAGCGGCACAAAGCCCAGCTCGTCGATGATCAGGAGCTTGTAGGCTGCCATCTGCTTCTGGAACCGAAGCAGACGCCGCTCGTCACGCGCCTCCATCATCTCGCTGACCAGGGCAGCCGCCGTGGTGAAGCCGACGGACAGACCCTTCTGGCAGGCGGCCAGACCGAGGCCGAGCGCTACATGCGTCTTGCCCGTGCCGCTGGGACCGAGAGCAATGACGTTCTCGCGTCGCTCGATCCACTCGCATCGGGCCAACTCCAGCACCTGCATCTTGTTGAGCTTCGGGATAGCGGCGAAGTCGAAACTGTCGAGGCTTTTGACGACCGGGAATTTGGCCGCCTTGATCCGGCGATCGACCTTTCGGCGATCGCGTTCGATCACCTCCCGCTCACCAAGTCGGAACAGATATCCGACATGATCGACGCCTTCGGTGGCGCATAGCTGGGCCAGCTTCTGGTACTCGCGCTGGAAGGTCGGCAGCTTCAGGGTCTTGAGATAATGGGCGAGAAGGATCTCTGGCACTTCGGTGCTCATGCGGCTTCTCCCGCATCAGATGACAAGAGGCGCATGTACGCCTTTGCCGACGTCTTCTCGACCGTTGCCCTCGGCAGGTAGGGATAGATCGACAGGTCCAGCCGTGGCGGCCGGCGTTCTACCCGGCACAGGATCAGATGCTTGACCGCATCGAAGCCGATTGCGCCGAGCTGGATCGCCTGCTTCACCGCCGCATGCAGATCGGCGAGCTCGAAACTTTCCAGCAGTCGCAGAACCTGCACGTATTCCCGCCGACCATGCTTGGCCATGCGGCCTTCCATCAGCCGGCGCAACGTGGCGAACTCGTCCGGCAGATCCCAGCCCTGCAGAGGAGCGGCCTGATCCAGCGCATTGATCTTCTGCTCGATCAGCGGCAGATAATGGATAGGGTCGAAGACGACGTCTTCCCGCTCCCAGTTCCGCGGATGGCGAGCAATGATCTCGCCACGGCAGCCGATGACCACCTCATCGACATAGCCCCGGATCCAGACATCCTGATGACCGTAGGCGACCGGCACGGAATAATCATTGGTCTTGTAGCGTACGAGAGACTGGGCCGTGACCTTGGCGCTGGCCTGATCGCAGGCATCGAAGGGTGATGCTGGCAATGGACGCATAGCCGCCAGATCCCGCTGCAGCCGTTCGCCGATCGTCTCGCTCTCACCCCGCAATCTGTCGCGCTGGCGCTTTCGGCATTGCTCTTCCAGCCAGACGTTGAACGCATCCCATGTCGGAAACTGCGGGATCGGCACCATGAAGTTGCGCCGGGCATATCCGACGAGACCCTCGACGTTCCCCTTGTCGTTGCCTTTCCCAGGACGACCATAGCGATCCCGGATCAGGTAATGGGACAGGAAGCCGCTGAACAGCGCCGCTCGCTTGCGCGTGCCGTCTGGCAGGATCTTGGCGACAAGGCAACGATCGTTGTCATAGACGATCGACTGCGGCACGGCCCCGAAGAATGAGAACGCATGGATGTGGCCGTCGACCCAGGCCTCAGCCACTGCAGCCGGATAGGCCCGCACATAGCAGCCGTCGCTGTGCGGAAGATCGAGCACGAAGAAACGCGCCTTCTGCTCGACGCCGCCGATCATCACCATCGCCTCGCCGAAGTCGGCCTGCGCATGGCCGGGCGGATGCGACAGCGGCACGAACACTTCCTGCCGGCGCTGATCCCGCTCGCGCATGTAATCCTTGATGATTGTATAGCCGCCGGTGAACCCGCATTCGTCGCGCAGGCGGTCGAACACCCGCTTGGCCGTATGGCGCTGCTTGCGCGGCACCTTGAGGTCTTCCTCCAGCCAATACTCGATCGTCGAAACAAACGCATCCAGCTTCGGCCGAAGGATCGGTGATCGCCGCTGATAGCCGGATGGGGTCGAATACGACACCATCTTGGCAACGCTGTCGCGCGATATGTTGAAATGCTTTGCTGCCTGACGCCGGCTCATCCCGTCCGAAACAGCCAGCCGCACCTTCAGATAAAGTTCCACGGTGTAGATCCCCTGTCCCTCCTGCGTTCATTGCAGAAAGGAAATAGGTGGCCGGATTTTACTCCGCCCGCGGCAAGACTATTCCGCCGCTACCGTGGCCGGTTTTTGCACTGCCGCTCTCAATGTAATAATAGGCACGCAACACATAACCGCGTTTGCGAAAAGCCTCTAGCAGTTTGCTGTAATCGATATCGAGCCCAGACCCTTGGATGCAGCAAAGAGATTGGCGCCGTTTATGAAAAGTGCGATTTTCTCGCGGCTATCGAACATGGCGATTTCCTCTGTTTGCATTCATTCAATTTGCGGCCGATCGGTTGCGCCAAAGCGGAATCGCGCTGCTGGACGTTAGACGAGCAGCAACATGTGAATGCCATATTGCTAGTACTTGTTGGCTCGGCGACAATCTGCAGGTGCGTGCTGCCGATCAAATTTGTGAACTAGCAATCCGGACGACCTGGATGGCCGGAGTTTCAGGGCGGTCTTGAATTCCGTGTTCTGATTGGAAGTTCGTCCAAACGGTGACGCCGAGGGCAATCTCGAAGAGACGCGGAGCGTGTTCCCAAAATCCAAATAGGACGGCGTCCCGAAATCACGGGAGCTGATGGCTCCAAGGATTGATGATGGCAATGCCGGTGCCTTCGAAGTCCGCGACATTGCGCGTTGCCAACGCCGCGCCGCGGGAACGGGCGATCGCGGCAATCTGTGCGTCGAATTGGCTGATAGGGCGACCGGCCTTGCGCCGCTCCACAGCCAGCGTGGCATAGACGTCTGCAGCCTCGCTGTCGAAGGGCAAAATGCGTCCGGCAAGATCTTCGCGAAAGATCGGTACGATGGCCCCCTCGAGGTGGCGCCGGCGGCGCCCATCCGGTAGAAGCCGCAATCCGTAAAGGATCTCGGCTTTGGTGACGGTCGTGGTGAACACCGACGTCGGCGGCTGCTCGGCGAGCCACGCCTCGACAGCAGCGTACGGCGCCGGCGTCAGCAATTCCGACAGCACGTTGGTGTCGAGGATGATCATGCGGAGAAGTCCGGCGCTTCGCGGATCGCCTCGCGTGGGGGTGTTTCAAGCGCGACGCCGCCGGTCGGCGCGATGCGGGCGCGAATGGCGGCGGCGAGATTGCCCGGTTGCCGTCCAGTGGTCGACAGCGCCACGCGCAGGATGTCGCGGGCCTCGTCTTCCATCGAGCGCCCGTGCGCGGCGGCGCGCAGCCTGAGCCGCTGCTTGAGGCTATCGTCGAGATTGCGGATCGTCATGCTGGCCATAGGAGCCTCCGTTCATCATTGATTGCAATTTAATCATTGATTGCAGTCGTTGCAAGGATGGTCTGATCGCCCTTCAGATTGCGATCGACCGCGTGCAAAGACGACCTGGGGAAGACGATGCCAAAGCACAACGAGACCGCGCAGAACGGAGCATGCCGGCTGATCCACGACAAGAACTCGTCAGCGTGGGGCGCCAAGTTTACCGGCAGATTGCCGCGAGAATGTTCCCGCGTCACGCGAACGCATCCTCGGCGTCCAGCGGGGTTTCATAATGCCGAGCCAATCGGCAATCAGGTCCCCAAACCTGTTAGCAGTGGCCGTGTCGACCGGCACCCGGGCACTCGCATATTTGGCCGTGCCCTCCGTGATTTTCGGACCCTGTGGAGGACTCTATGCGGAACATACGGTCGCCGGCGAGGTTCACTTGCGAAAGACAGAGGCAGGCCGTATGCACTCGCTCAACGTCGCTGGTATCATGATCCTCCTAGCCATCGTTGCGCTATTCGTCCTGGCTTAGCTCGTAGTCTGAGGGGCCAGTCCGGCAGCCGACACCGGCATCTTCGAAGCGTCGGTAATCCTTAAGAATTAGGTGCGGAACCAAACTTTACTCCAGCAAGTTGTGCATTGAAGTACGACAGCCCGGAGTATTATGTTCTGTCCTGAACGGGCTGTCCCGGACAGAACAAGCCCCGCCAGAGCGCGGGGATTGCTGTTCAAAGGGAGTGGTCACCGAAATGAGTTCAGAAAAGATGAGAAAGCTGATTCAGGATTGCCAGAGGGACATAGCCGCGTACCTGCCGCCGGAGAGCGGCATTTCGGAGCGTCAGCTGCTCCAGCAGTTGGCCAGCCGGCTCGACGGGCAGCAGGCGCAGGATGCGCTGGGAAATGGCTGGCAGGGCTGGCTGCCCGATGACGAAGACCCAGCCGGCGCAGACGGCAGCAGCCCCGCGCCCACGAGGTGGTGGACCGAACCGGAATTCTTCGGAACGATGTGGAAACTGAGGAGTTAGGCGCGGTCGCTAAGCGAGTTGCTCAGCGCGAACTCATGTCGGTTTCTTAAAAACGTCCCCCCCAACTGCTGGAGCCGACCTGAGCAGGCAGCGCCCTCCCTGGCCGGTGGCGCTTCCTTTACCGTTTCGCCGCATGTGCCGCCTTCGATGAGCTGGAAGATTTCCCGCGTAACTTTTAGATCACCGGCCTGTTGGCTGAGAAGCGTCTGCGGGTCCTTAATCGAGGACGCCGTATTCGTCGGACGACCGCTCGGTAACGATGATGCGGTAGGCGCCTATATTGTCGATCTTGCGGACCTCATTTTCGAAGCTGCGGAATTGCACTTCGGCGCAACCTTCACGCTCTTGCATGTTCGGCGGAAGACCACCCCTCTGAGACTGCTCGACGGCCGTACGCCATCGATTTCTCCTGATCGTGACCGAGTGGCGGGATTACGGCGGATGGGCCAATGGCCCCGAGCAGGCGTTAGGCGCTATGTTCTTTCAGCCGTCTCGTGCGGGGAGGAGTCGGTTAGAAGTCAGCGCCTCGGCTGGCCTCGCCTGGGGCTGGCGCTCACACGAGGGCGGCTGGAAGCCACCGCCGAGGCGGCCAATCTCACCTTCAAGGTGACCAGATGGATTACGACTGGAGCGGCAAAAGAGCGCGCAGGATCAGGTCGCGATGACCGTCCTGGAACCGCCTTGGCGGTCTTCCTATGGGAGGCCTCGACATAGTAAAACGGCCACGCGGCAATGCCCGCGTGGCGCTGGCCCGCAAGCTGGCGGTGGTGTTGCATTGCATGCTCAGGGGATAGAACCAACTTCATTGCTCATAAGGGAGCGCCAGCCCTGGCGGCTTGATCGGAGGAGACGACGAGACAGGCTTTCGGACGGGCACAGCCATCAGCCCTCCGCAGCAAGGTCCCTTCGCCGGGACGATGGATGGGTTAGGCCGCTATGCGATCAGCAGCACAAGGGTGACTGCGCTTCTAAAATTGGCCAACCGGTCTCCTCAGCAGACACCACAGAGCAGCGGCAAAGCTCCGACTGCGGACAGAAGCAAGCACTCGGCGAGGGATTAAGCGCACAAGGGATTGGCGCAAAGCCCGTTACAGAAGATCGCATATTGTATCGACTGGAATGTGCCGTACGTGGAGACAGGGGCGGGCTATGCCGCTCTATCGATTTCCGGGATCAACTCCAGTTCGCGACGAAGTGCTATTTCCTCTGTCTTGAGGTTGAAGCTGATCTGCATGTTCATCCAAAACTCCGGCGTTGTGCGGAGATATTTGGCGAGGCGCAACGCGGTATCCGTCGTGATCGGTGTTTGCTCCGCCGCTATACGTTCGATGCGGGTGCGAGGAACATTGAGCTTTTTCGCCAGTGCGCCAGCGCTCATGTTAAGGGGACGTAGGTACTCCTCGCGGAGGATTTCGCCCGGATGGACCGGCGGAAGGATATGGGTCATCTCAAGCTCCCTGTGCCACGATTGGCATTTAATGGTAGTCAACTATTTCGACGTCTTCGATACCGGCGTCTGTCCATACGAAGCATATGCGCCACTGATCATTGATCCGGATTGAGTATTGGCCTTCTCTATCGCCCTTCAGCGCTTCAAGTCGATTTCCCGGAGGGGGAACGCAAGTCGTCGAGAGCGGCAGCACTGTTCAGGATCGTCAATTTACGAACGGCCGACCTCACGATATTTGAAGGAAAGCTTTTTGGTGCCTTGCCGCGCGCAACGGCTTCGGTTCTGGCGTCCTTAAATGACCTGATCACGTCTGGCTCTTCATGCTTGTATCGTATGGTGATACTGGTGAAAGTCAACCAATATGTATCATTGCACGATACAGATTCGCAATCGCGATTCTTTTACGCAATCCGAAAATGGCCGATCTCGGTTCGATTCCGTTCAAGGCGTTCGACTACCGAATTAACGTTGATACCGCCTGCAGACCTCAACGATCCAAGCTTTGAAACGCTCGACGGCGTCCATGTTTCTGCGGTTTTGGGTTATAACAATGTAGTGCGCAGAGGCGCTAGTCATGACAGCGGGCGAGATCGCGACCAGCGCACCGGTATCGAGATACTTTTCGACGATCGCCTTCCAGCCTAGCACGACACCTTGTCCCTCCACCGCGGCGGTGACTGCATCCATGTAGTAGCTGTAATAGGTGTCGGTGCGCGCTTCGATCGGCCTGCCGAAGGCAAACTGGGTCCAGTCCTCCCAGCCTTGCCACGCCCTGCCGCCCCGGCTGTAGTCGATGATGCTGTGCGCCTTCATACTGTCGGGCGTTGTCATGGGCGGAAGCTCGCGGAGATATCCCGGACTGCAGACAGGAACAATTTCGTCGCGGAACAGGAAGATTGCCTCACCATCGGACCAATGTCCGTCGCCGAAACGCAGCGCGAGGTCGAAGTCGTTACGTCTGAGGTCCGGATCGTGATCCTGCGTATCGACGAAGATGCTGAGCTCCGGGTTCTCCGCGCGGAAAAGCGACAGACGCGGGGCAAGCCAGAGGGTCGAAAAGGCGTCGTAGGCGGAAACGTGAAGCCGTTTTCTTGCCATGGCGCCCTGGATCTCTTGCCATGTGCCGACGATGTGTTCGATCGACTGTGTGAGCACTGTCGCCATCTGCTGCCCCTTCGGCGTCAGGTCCAGCGCGCGGTGACGTCGGACGAAGAGCGGAGAGCCGAGTCTTCCGCTCGAGGTCCCGGACCTGGCGACTCACGGCGGCTGTTTGACGTTCAACTCCTTTGCCGCCTCCGTAAAGCTCATGTGTCGCGCCGCTGATTCGAGGGTCACGAGCGCGGAAAGCGACGGGATATTGCGCCTGAATGTGCTCACTGCGGCCTGCCTCCTGATTCATAAGACCTAGACGCATAACGAAGTGTTATGCCAGGCCGCAATTTTACTGTCGTTGACCCGAGCCCCTGTCGAAGGCCTCATTTGGTGGTAACGACAGGAGAAGCTCATGACGGAGATATTCATGGCGGCAATGAACGATGGCGACGTGTCGTCGTTTCACACCGTCGAGACCGCCAAGCAGGATTGGGAGTATGGCGGCAGCGAAGGTTTCTGGCTGAAGCGTCTCCATTAGCGGCCGGACGCGCGCGAACAGAAATTTTTTATGAAGGGGGATGCAGGCGCACATGCTGAAAGCCACGCCCACGACCAGACCGAGCAGATATTCGTGGTGGTAGGCACCTTCTACGATCAGACCCGCACCTATCAGGCGGGTGACTATGTGTCGCGCGAACCCGGTACGAACCCCATTGCCGGGAGCACAACGGGCGCGACCGTTCTTGTCGTCTACACGCCCTGAGCGGCACCCGCGTAATCGCGTTCGGCGGCGTGACCCGCTCTGGATTTGACCGGATGGTGGCGGAAGTCTGCCTTGGAAGGGTTGGCGCCGTGGCCGCGCGCGAGGTCTCGCGTTTCGCCCGCAATAGCCGTGATTGGCAGCAACTCATCGCCTAACGCAGAATGAAGGCGATCTGCGCCTCCGTGAACTTCGACATCTTAATGGAACTCTTCTTGCCCCGACAACGGGAGCATAATTGGAAAATTCCAGTTCAGAACGATCCCAATTGCGGGAAGCACGTCACTGGCGTGAAGCCGAAAACATTCAACCGGCGGCTCGCCTCCAGATGTGGACGTTTCAGAACCCGTCCGCGATCCTGACACCGGCCATATGATCTCGTCTGTGGTGGCCGCAGCTTTGTGCATGAAACCGCGCGGCCTGCTGACAGATCGTCAGGCCAGAAAGGTCAATGCTTTGAAGCAGGGCTCGACAGTGTTCGCCATAATGCGTGCTTGGCCATGCGCTTCAACGGCATCTTGGGCAGCAGGAATTCGGAGCCACTGGATGAATGGATCGACGATGCCATTGAAACTGAGCTCACGGCGATCATGCGTTTTGCGCCGGGATATTGATGCCGTCAAGAATGCAATCGAACTCCCTTGGAGCAACGGTCAAGGAATTGCCAAGCGACAGATGTCATCCAAATCACACCCATCTTGACGGACATGACCTGCTACTGCACTTTACTAACAGACCCGTAACGGCAACCCTCTTCTGATGGTGACCAATGGCGGCTGACTACATCATAGGACCGAACACAGAGAATCCCCGGCTGACGCG
>Ga0228710_1000327_pt1 | contig 55093 bp, 26 predicted proteins | sample MedpolnodulmetaG_FD_177995 | JGI IMG/M metagenome (GOLD analysis project Ga0228710, IMG submission 177995) | Root nodule microbial communities from Medicago polymorpha collected in Santa Monica, California, United States - pink nodules | ecosystem: Host-associated > Plants > Roots > Nodule... | reverse complement strand
AACTTGAAATGAGACATATATATATTGCTTATAGAAATGATATAAGCGGCTATCTTAAAATAATGTAGACAATTTGTCAAAAAATTTAGTCATGCATTAAGGTTCACTTATTACCTGTTCATATTCAGTTACAAAATGATAATGATAACACCCATACAATCCACATTGGAAGTTATTAACTCTACATTATGTCTCCATTTGTAAAAAAATAAAAATAAAAATAAATAAACTTTACATTAGGTCTCCAAAAAGTCTAATCTATAGCACCAATTTTCTGCAAGAATTGAAAGAATCATGTGTGGGTTGTGCTAATAGAAATTAATAGGTGGTTAGTGGATTTTGGATAATGTGATAGTGAAAAACGAAAAAGGGAATTAATGGTTTGTTAAAAAGGGCATGGGATATTGGATATCAATTAATGGAAACAAAATTAATCAAGAAAATTGCTAGTCTTAGTGGTCAAAATGTTGAGAGGAAGCCATTAGGTCTCATGTTCGAATCCTTGCAAAGGTCTTTTTATAAAGATTCTTTTAGCTAATCAAAAAAGGTGGGATTAGGGTTAATCAAGGCTACTTGGAGACTATCTAACATTTAGATATACTAGACCCTGACCCGTGCGATGCACGGGTTTGTTTCTATTTTCATATATAAGTATCAAATTATATTATTAGTTGTCGACATGTTTAAATGAATTATGTATAACATTTCAATAAAGACTACAATGAGCAAAGTGCACAGAAGCTGGAACTCATTGTATAAAATTTAATCAATGAGCTAATTAAATAGTTCAAAATACACAGACTTTTGGGTTTAGATTGCGAAAAAAGGATTCAAAACCGTTCGGAAAGAAAGGAAAAATAATTAATTTTTTTTTTGAAAAGGAGATTAATATTGGATATCATGTAGTGGAAACCAAATGATATCACAAAAATAGCAATTGGCTTGTCGGTCAAAGTGCTTTCAAATAACCAATATGGTGTGAGTTCAAATCTTTGGAGAGAAATTTTTTCATAAATATTTTTCAAATCCCTTAAAAAAGGCGGGATTAGGGTTAATCAGGATTGTTTAACATTTATATATACTAGACTCTAACCCGTGCGATGCACGATATCACACGAGTTTTGAAGAATATAAATATCATATTGATTATACATTCAATACTATGTTATGAAACGACTGCAAAAAGGATAAAAAAAAATGCAAAAAATACATCAATTTAAGCTATTAACTTTATTTTCTTACCAAATAATATTACCAGTTGTGTTCCTGAATTTCTTCTTTGTTAATAATGAAAAGAAATTGCAATCAGAAAAGGAACCGCTAGGGCATTTGTGACTTTAAAAAAAATGTTTTAGTACGGTATATCAATTTTGGAAGCAACAGTATATCAATCAAAATGGAAGTGGCTTATTGGTGAAAATTGTAAAGTGTAGTCATATGGTACCCGGTTCGATTCCTTGCAAAACCTTTTTTTCATAAAATTTATTTAGACCCGTCAAAAAGGGCAGGATTAGGGTTAGGTCAGACTGTCTAACATTTATATATATAAAGATAAAGATTTGCAATATAAATATTTTAACTTCACTTGCTTAAGTTTTTTGTTTAAGCTACATCACCGCCAACATGTGAAAAACTTGAATAATATGATTAAAAGAGAACATCATTAGTTTACTTGGTCAAGAGCAGAAAAAATCTCACGATTGAGTTAAAATATACACTCCTTTCCTCTCTTAATCAAAATTTGAATACATAATTTTCGTATTTTTTTATTCACAGTTTTATTAATATATAGTTTTAAACCTATGAAGCCCAGATGCATGATACGATACGACACTGATACGGAAAATTTTTAAAATTCAAGAAACGATACAGCTGTGATACTTCAATAAAAAATTAAATTTAAACTATATATTAAAACTCAAAATACAAAATATGGACTAAAACTCAAAAGCAAAAAAATTGGCGCAAAATCTAGACCAAACAGACATAGAAAAAACGATAAGGCACAACAATGAAATTGCCTTCACACAACAATCGACAATAACATTGTTCTCAAACAAACAAAGAGACACAAAACTGACGGCGACAATAATAGAAATATAAATGTAAGTAATATTGATAATAAAGAAAACGAAAATTAGTCAATTACATATATGGTATTTCCTAAATAGAAAACATCATTACTTAATCAATTACATATATACCAAATATAATAGAAACATCAGGTAGCCCGCACATATCAGATTTCCACTGCCTATCACTCGTATCCCAGATGTATTTGAAAAGTATCGGATAATTATTTTTTAAAAAAATAAAATTTAATCTTTGGATACTCTCCTGATACGTATCAGGAAGTATCAGGCTGATATCAGTGCAGGATACACAGCGGATACAATACGTCATCCATTTTGAAGTATCTCGGCTTCACAGTTTTAAACCCTATTATAAAATATGAAACAACCCTAAATAAAATTAAAATATGTGAAAAACTACTAAAGACAATAAAGTATGGTTTCTTAAAAGTTAATTTTATACTCTAAATTATGAAATTAATAGCAAAATATTTAGAATTAATTATCATTGACACTTAAATTATAAATAAATTAATTTATCTCACTTAAATGATGGTTCAGAATTATAATATATTATAAAAATATTTATTTACCTTAAAATAGATTAAAGTGTAGTGTATATTTAATTATCAAGGGTGAGAGTTGTAATTCAAACATCTTATAGGGGAGGGGAGTATAAATTTTATTTTTCAAGGGAGGAGAGTATATATTTTAACATAAGAGGGGAAGAGAGTGTAATTCAAGTATCTTTCAAAGGAGAAGAGTGTGATTTACGCTATATTTTATAACGAAGAGTAATGAAAATATGCAAATACATTATCTCACTTTTTTTGGGTTCTTTGAAATGAACAAAATCATACGTTCTTCTCAAATAACGCTAAACCCGCTACGCAACTTCTAGAAAAGGTTAAAATTAAATCCATTCGGTGGTTGAAAGCTAAAAATGTGTGCTTTCCCTTTGGTTACCATTTGCGGTGGCAGCAACCCCTTGTTTGTTTGGGGATTGACTGATTGTTTTTTCTATTTTTTGTTTTACCAAGATTGCATGTTGCAACTTTGCTCTACTTCTTTATGCATTCCTTGTGCTAGAGAGCAGAGTTTTTCGGGTGTGTTAATATATTTTATTTTGACTTGTTAAAAAAAAACACAAAATTGAGAATTTGATTTCCAATATATAACGCTATCGAATTAGAGAAATTACACAACAACAACAAACACCCTAAAATCTTAAAAGAAAAAACCTATAATAAAATAAAAAAACAACAAACACCCTAAACTCTAGCAATAAACAGGCACTAATGTGCGTGTTAGAGGCAAGTTGACTGTGTAATTTTTTATTTTTATCATTAAATTTATTTCCACTTGACTTTAATTTTGATTTACATTTATATTAAAAAAATTGGAAACAAATTTCAAAATTAAAATTAAAACTAAAATAAATTAAAATCAAAGCACCATCTTCATCTTTCTCATTTTCTTCAAAAATCAATTATAGGGTTCCATTTTCCCTAAACAACTTCTTACATTTCTCTTCTCCTTCCACAAAACGGGAGAGGATTCAGTGCCTTTAATTCATTTTAGATGAGAGAGAAGATTGCATGAATGATTAAAATAAATTAATTAGATGAGAGAGAATTAATGGTTTAGAAAGAGATAGAAACAAAAGCCATCAAAGGCACCAAAACGCACCGAACCCAAAGACACCGAATCATTTTCCCCACAAAACGATGTGATTCCATACTTTGGAGAACAATTTTCAACAACAACCTCTTCTCCGTTAATTGGTACTCGATTCGCAGCTAGCAACCACATTTTCACACTCTCGCAACGGTGGATAAACAGGTAGATCCAATTTCTGAGGTTTTCGGCGGATCTGCCATGTATTTCAACGTAAGAAAATCCAAACTCCGGTGAGGAGAAGGTCGTGAGCTTGGTTCAGTTTCTTCTTCTCTAACCACAACAAATCTTAACAATTAGATCAAAATTCAATTCAATTGAAGAGAAGAATTTCTTGAATAGATCTGGTTGAGTAATATCAACACATCTGATGAAGATGTTTGGAGCACCTCTAGTCCAAGCGGAGGAGGCGGCAACTGCGGTGTCAGAGAGCGATAGAGCGGCGGTTGCAAGCTCATGAAATCCGAGATGAGACAACCAAAACCCCCACCTCTTCTTAATGCTTCAGAAACCCAACCCCACCCCATTAGTCTTCCCTTCATCAAAGAGTTGAAATCTAATCATAAAGCTTGTTGTTTACTGGATAGTTTTTGAAAAAACACAACGAAGGAGTGAACAATGGAGGATGAAGCTAGAGATGTTTTTGACCATATTTCTTTATTAATGTTTAATTCCATTTAATTTTTGGTTGTAATTTGTTTTTTCATTTTAAAATAAATGTTAATAATAAAAGGCTATATGAAATTAATTTAATTACATAAAATGTGAAAATAACCCAACCAGCTTGCCAACTACATGTTTTAACGAGGGACCAAAAGTGGAAGAATCTGAAATGACAATGACATAATCTAAACTATTTTTTTACAAGGACCAAAACCGGAATTCACTCATATTACAGGGACTAAAAGAGATATTTACCCTTTTAAATTTCTAAAACATAAAATTCACAATTTCCAATAAAATGTTTCTATCTTTAGACCATCCACAATGATAGGTGCTTCACTTATTTAGCACCGAGCTAAATAGACACCCCTATTGTAGAGTGATATTTATTGGTGCTTATAGAAAAGGGTGCCTATATAAGGACTTTATCTCTCTTTATTTTTTTATGTGAATTTCATTAAATATTTTCTAATGAAATAAATGAGCAATTTAGAAATGTAATAATAGAGTTATTAGTGGGACCTATTAATAAATTTTGTTGTGGTGCTGTGTTGGAGAAATTGAATGTTTATTAGGTATTGACATTAAAAATTTATAAAATGAATGATGTGTACATGTGAGGCTCACTTAAGCACCCAAATAGGGGAGCTCTATTGTGGATGGTCTTAGTTTCTTAACTTGTGTCTTAAGGACATAAGTTAACATTTTCCATTGTATATGTATATTATTACAATTTGATATTTTTTTTAGCATATAATAAACTCAAATTAAATTTAGTAAATAAGATCAAAATAAGCTCTCGCGTTTACATGCCTAAACTTAAATACTAATAATCCTCGTGAGCTTAGTTCAGTTGGTAGGGATATTGCATATTGTATGCATGAGCCGAGGTTCGAACCCCAAACACTCCACTTTTTCACAATTAAATTGTGTGAGCTATAACCACTATACTACTTGACTGAAAAAAATAAAAAATACTAATATTTAAATTTAATGACTCAATTGAAATCTCTCAGATCTAATTGTTTTTTCTTCTAATTTATATTTAAGACAAACAACGAATTAATAATATGGAACCTCTTAAAAAATGAATTAATATATAATTTTCTTTTGTACATTGAATGGCTAAAACATGTTAATAATTTTAAGAGATTGTACCAATTATTTTTTTAAGAGATTGATAATTGAGAAAATAAATCGAATTTTGGACAAAATTTGGATGGAGGGTGTCAAATTTACAAGTGAAACTATGACCCTATAACTCCAGTCGATTAAATTCCCTTAATTTTGTTATTACTCTGGTTCTTGATAATTGTGATTTCCTTACAATGAATCAAAAACTGCTTTCAACAGCTTAAATAATATAAGACCTTTATCATCTTGGTAGCCGTTTATGTTCAAAATCCAACCTTAATTGGGGCTTGTCCGTAATCACCTAGTAATTGCGACATTTGAGTCATCTTCATCGTAGGTTCTGACACCTTCAAGAGTGCGTGTGTGTGGTGGGTTGGGAGGGAATCAGGCTCTCTCTGAAAGACAAATCAATTGAATACTAGAAATTACGTTTCTAGTAACCTTTCTGTAGCAACAACCCTTGAGGTTCTCTTTCTTTGCCAACCTTCATACCCCGTGTTCGCAGGTAGATAACAAGGCATAGTCTATGATCTCTAAATCTTTTTTAGGATATTCAATTCCTCCTAGTTCTAGTTCTGGGTGATTTGCTTGATATTTGACCAAGATTACTTACGTGTTTTGTTTTAGTGTATGTGACATGGCATATACTGTCATGCATTTGCCTGTGCGCAGTATCAATTGATCCTTAAACTGTTGACAAATAAAACAAAGCTAGAACACCAATCAACACAATCTCATTTAGAAACAAGTCAGGAGGATCTTTTCATTTTTCCATCAGATTCAACTAGCTAATTTAAGACTTACAAGCACAAACAAAATATGCATTCTGTTTGGACTTGAATATTATTTATACAACTATATATATAAGACACATTTCCTTGCCAAGTGCATAACAAAACCATAAAGATGGAGCTGAAAAATCCAAGAAAAGTTGCCAAATTCTTCTAATCACATGTGTACAAACCCAGGCATTCATAGCAATATACTAAACAGTTGTTTTGTCATTCTTCTTAGCCTCTTTCTTTCGCTTCTTCTCATTTTGACGATCTTTGGCTTTTAAATCATTTGAGTAAGTCCTCAACAAACTAGATAGATTTTCATTTCGATGCGCTGAACCAAATTAAAGATAATTAATCAGTGATCTGTTCGGATTAACAACAGAACCAATGCAAAATGAAAAATAAGGTAAATATGAGGAAACTAACCGCAGAGAATGACATCTTCCATATTTACAGATTTACGATTTGCATGCTGTGCGAATAACTGAAGATCCTTAGCTAATCGTTCTGCTCACATAACACTTGCTTTAATTAATCCATCAATTTGTAAACATAAGCATTGTAACGGGAATTATTTCAAACACGTTGTAATCATAGGGATGTTAATTCGAATTACCGGTGTATTTGAAGGCTAAATCAGCAACGCAAGCGACAACTACTTTTGAAACTTCCATACCGCTTTTGTTTGCTGCGAATTGGAAACGAGAATTAAGAAATTGAAATGTTCAATTGAAGAAAAGTGAAAATGAAGAATTGAAGTGAATAGAACCTTCAGATTCGGCGATTGTGATTGCGGAGAGTCTGAATCGGTCACGTAAGAGCTTCATTTCCAAATCGTTTTCAACTTCGTTGCTACCGCTTCCACCCACCGATTCCATTTCCTGTGTTGTTTTACAGATTATTCAGTTCAACGGAGGGAAAATCAAATCTCGCTATAAGAATGGAAACGATATGGGCCCGATTTGTTGTATATTCCCGGTTCAGGTAACCCGATTTAGTCAGATATTAATTTTCTTGTAAAATAAATGAAAACATTTTTTTTAAATACAATTTTTAGTTGCATTTCAACTTATTGATTTTATTTTAATTTTGAAATATAAACTTTCATATATAAAAATATGTTTTCTACACTTTTTTATTTTATTTGTAGATGAAGTAATTAACACCACCTAGAACTCTCTTTCTCACACACATTTTTTTTTATTTCACTAAAAAAAAAAATGTCAAAGTTATGAGATTTTGACCTATTAAATAAGTGATGAGGAGTTCAATATCTATTTATTTTGTATGGAAAAATTTCGATTGGTACGAAACAACCCACATCAAACGCTTTAGAGTTGCCCCTTTGAAGATGAATACTATTAAAGATGGTGGAAATTTCATACATACACCATGATGAAAAAATTGATAAAAAATGTTATCTAACAAAAAATATTCACGACAATTTTTTGTGTGAAAAAAAAAACAAAAAACTTACATAGAAACTGGTATTTTTTGGATAGATTACATAGGAACTAATTTAACAACCACTTTACTATTTCAGTACTAGTTTACCAAAATGAGAGACTATTTTGACCAATAATTACCAACTTCACTTTTCATTTTATGTAATCATTTTCCTTTTCGAAAAAAATCTATTTAATTAGTTTGAATGCCTTTCGAATATATTTATGGATATTGGTAAATAGTCATCAATTCATCATCAATGTTAATAGTAGTAATATTTTGTATACTCAACCATCTGCATGAGCAGCGTGGACAAGTAATAGTAACCCTCAAACAAGTTCACATGAGTAAGTCAAGGAAAGAACCAAAAATGTACTAATCTTTTTTACTGTTTTCTATCCTGTTCATCCTATTCCACGAGAAAAACAATCCAAAACCTTATCATTAACATTTAAATAAAGTTATAACAATCTCATGGAAATCATAAACTGACAGCTACTTCTTGTCATAAAGCAACCTTAATATCCATGTCTTATACTAGCTGAAACTAAACGACAAACAAAACCGATAACCATTGAACAGAATCAATCATCCACTCCTTCATTCATTTTTAATCAATTCCCATTTTTCATTCTTCATACTTTTACGTGTGGAGTGTAGTGTAGTGTAGACAGTGTACATTTTTGGTTTCAATGGATACTAGTAGTGTATGTCTACTACTACGGTTTTTACTCTTTTTGGTTGTGTGTATTATTTCCTCTGAATCAAACTACATAAGATACAATACTAACTCAACCATTGTTCCTGGGAAGCTCAATGTTCACTTGGTCCCTCATAGTCATGATGATGTTGGATGGTTGAAAACCATTGATCAGTACTATGTTGGTTCCAACAACACCATTCAGGTGTTATTCACTCTTCTAAGCACACTCTCTTTAACAATTGAATTGCCAATTTTGATTTGTTTTTTGTTGGTCAAAATGTAGGGAGCATGCGTTCAAAATGTGCTTGATTCCCTTATACCGGCTTTGTTGGCGGACAAGAATCGCAAATTCATCTATGTTGAACAGGCAAGAGTCAAGACTTATCATCTATGTAGCACTGGCACTTCACATCAAAGCCATATTTGGTGTCCAAAACGATACGGACACATCTAGATACATTCAAACATTTCGTGTTGACGTGTCAGTGTTGTGTCTGAATGTCCGTGTCTATTTCAGTGCTTTATTGCTATGCATGCAATCTTGATATGCACATGCAGTTCATAACGATATATTAATAACAGTAATAAAAGGAAAATGCTATCGGTACCGACTTTTTATCCATCATTATAAAGTTTTTAAAACAATTTTCGTATTAGACTCACCTTCATACTGATGATTAATTAAGAAGATAAGCAAATATGGAGAAGAACAAGGAACAAAATTGAAGTCATAAACCCTAAGTCAGTTGTTTGTGTTTTCTTTTTGGATCATGAATGAAAAGTTATAAATGTTTATTGCTTGTGTTACAGGCATTCTTCCAGCGTTGGTGGAGAGAACAGAGTGGGGATGTTCAGAAAATAGTCAAGCAGCTGGTCAACTCTGGTCAACTGGAGTTCATGTATTCATCCATCTGACTTTCCATTATTACATGTCAAGGAAAATTGATCTTTGATCATTATCCATGTGCTTGATTGCAGTATAATAGGATTCAGTTACAATGACATTAAATGATTACTAAAATTTCTGATTGCAGAAATGGCGGTATGTGTATGCATGATGAGGCTGCTGCACATTACATTGACATGATTGATCAGACAACCCTTGGACATCGATTCATCAAAGAAGTATTTGGCATAACTCCAAGAATAGGATGGCAAATTGATCCATTTGGACATTCTGCAGTGCAGGCCTACTTGTTGGGAGCAGAGGTACCATTTTGTTAAATTATAAGGAAAATATAAATTTGATGATGAAAAAACGAATGATTTTGAAGTTGATTTACCTATAAGTCTCTTCATTTTTTCACGCATTTTTTTATTTGTTTCTTAAGCATTACCCTTGTTGGCATAGGTTGGATTTGACTCTTTATTCTTTGCACGGATTGATTACCAAGACAGAGCTAAGAGAAAAGATGAAAAAAGTCTTGAAGTTGTGTGGCAGGGCTCTAAGAGCTTTGGTTCATCTGCACAGGTGATTGATTTAAAGTGGTTTGTGTTTATGTTGATGATGCATATAAAATAATTGCACTTTCATTTATCTTGGCTTCTGTTTGTTTCATTTACTCATTCTAGTATATTATCCTTACAAGTCCTTAAAATTGTCCATGGATCGATATAGATATTTTCTGGTGCGTTCCCTGAGAATTATGAACCTCCCGGTAATTTCTACTACGAAGTAAATGACGATTCTGAGGATTCTCCAATTGTTCAGGTAAAATCTGAGCCAAATATTTCAGTAAGGCATATTTGCTATTGATTGACAATATTTGTTAAGCAAACTTGAGTGTTTTTTAACTTGTAGGACGATATCAACTTGTTCGATTACAATGTCCCTCAACGAGTAAATGAGTTTGTCTCCGCTGCAATGTCCCAGGTATGCAATATCATGAGTAAATAAGGTGTTAGTTCTTCAAAATAATGTAATTCTCTATGTTTAAAACATATTTTTCGAAAATAAATATACCACTAGGATTTTAAACAATATGATCTAAGTTTTATCAGTCACAATTGGAAAAGGATTTGAATCGACAAGTTAACAACTCCAATGCGTATCCTGTAACAGGCCAATATAACACGCACAAATCATATAATGTGGACAATGGGGACAGATTTCAAGTACCAATATGCACATACCTGGTATAGGCAATTGGACAAATTTATTCACTATGTTAATCAGGTTGCTTATCTTCAACTCTTTGCTTAATACAAAAGTTTATAATTTAAGTTTATTTCGCCAAGAGTCCTTTGACATACTAATGGGCCGGCTGGATAATGCTTATTTAGGATGGACGGGTTCATGCCTTATACTCGACCCCATCAATATATACTGATGCAAAACACGCTGCAAATGAAGCCTGGCCAATCAAGACTGATGACTACTTTCCGTGAGTTCCAAATACAAAATGTGTAATATATTCAGGAAGAAGCTTCAGATTGTAGATTATGCCGGCAACATGACTTTGAGAATAACATTAGGGTGGCTGCGTTGCCTACCCAAACAGTTACTTCATGTTTAGCTCCATAGTAGCATTTTTCTAAATTGTCATTTCATATTTGGACCATGAATTTATTAGGTATGCTGATCGCTTAAATGGCTACTGGACGGGGTATTTTACAAGTAGGCCAGCCCTCAAAGGTTATGTTAGATTCACGAGTGGATACTACTTGGTAAGCCTTCTAATTATTGTTAGTTTAAGTAAGGGTCTTGTTGAAAAACTCTCGTAGGCTTTAAAGTGTTATCAGAATTCCACAACTTTGGCTCTTATTAGTCTTCAATCTTGAAATAGACAGCAAGGCAGTTGGAGTATTTCAAAGGGAAGAGTGCCTTAGGTCCTAATACTGACTCTTTGGCTGATGCTTTGGCTATTGCACAACACCATGATGCAGTATCTGGTACAGAAAAACAGCATGTGGCTAATGATTATGCAAAACGGCTTGCAATAGGTTACACAGAGGTGATTCTTATCTATACCTATGTTCTCTTTGAAATTTATTTTCTTTCATATAAACTCAAAAAAAATAAAAAAAATCAATTTGGTGTCTAATTCAGGCCGAGAAAAGTGTTTCAGCATCACTTGCTTTCTTGACAAAGGCAGCAACCAAAACCGGTCATAGGACTCCACAGATTCAATTTCAACAGGCAAGTAGTGATGTTCTTTGGTTCAACCATTCCGCAATGTGCTACTCTGATTCCTTTACTAGCCTGCACTATGTTGATTTAAGTCTTCAAATAGCATCTAAACTAGCATTTTGCTTATCTTTGTGTGATGACTGTACTTTATTACATGATTCAATTTGTACGATACTTCACATTCAAGATAAATCACCCAGTAATATTAATATATCTACCCCTATAATCATACCATTTTCCTTTTCTATGGCAAAGTATGAAATTATACATATGTTCATACTGTGGCAATGTCACTTTCAATAAAAATCCAAAACTTCAATACGGATAAGTCTTATATTGCATATATTTCATGAATTAGGTTGTTGTCATTCTTAACAACATACTTTGACAATTAAAATTATGAAGACTTGATGCTGAGGTAGAGATATTGGCCATGCCTTTTCATTGTGACCATTGATTTTATTAATATCCTTTTATCTCTTCCATCTTACCATTGCAGTGTCCACTTCTTAACATAAGTTACTGTCCTGCATCAGAAGTTGACTTCTCCCATGGGAAAGATCTGGTGAGGAGCTAGCTATGACATCTAATCTGTTTCTTATCAGAATGCAAGACTTTTATCCATCAATATTTTCGTGATTTATATTGCCTTTTTAGGTTGTTGTCGTGTACAATCCTCTCGGATGGAAAAGAGACGATGTTATAAGGATTCCTGTGAGTTTCTTCCTTCAATCAACTTTTATCATCTTCATTGTTCTGATATATTCTCGTCTGATTATGAAACATCCTGTGAGCTAGTTACATATTATCAACTACATGCACAAACATTGTGGTACATTTTTTCATGTGTTGTGGAATTACCTTGTGTATCACCATGAGTGAAGGTCTGAAGGATTTCAAACTTAATATGGACAGAACTCTTCCATCCTCAAATATTGATTTTGCTTGAAATGACTAGTCTATCAAATTTGTCATAGGTTGCCAATGAAAATGTTGTTGTTCGGGATTCAAGTGGGAAAGAAATCCAATCCCAGCTATTGCCGATACCTGATGCTTTTCTTGGTTTAAGAAACTACCACACCGCAGCATACCTAGGAGTTTCTCCAAGTGTAAACCCTAAGTATTGGCTTGCATTTTCAGCTTTTGTTCCCCCACTTGGTTTTAGCACTTACTATGTGTCAAAATCTAAACAAGCAGGTTAGCTCTGACCAGTGACTTAATTCTTTAGAGTTGTGTTATGTCATCACTCATTCCAATACTTGTGTTTGCAGCTGCTACTTCAGATAGGGATATAGCACACAGATCAGGGAATCAGAGTGATACATTTGAAGTAGGCCTAGGAAACTTGAAACTTGTCTACTCTAGGAAGGAAGGGAAACTTACTCAATATATCAACAGGAAAAGGAAGGTATGTGATTTGTATGATACATTACTAGTTATAATTTATATCCATTTAGAGATAAAACATAAAACTTTGCTAGTGCTGCTAAATATGCATACTATAAGTTTTATTTGATCTGATATGAGTTCTAACTTCTAAGTTTCTGTTCCAAATGAAAGGTCAAAGAATCTCTAGAGCAGACACATAAGTATTATGCCTCGTATGGAAATGATTTTACAATAAATGCTCAGGTGATAATGTTTCTTCTATCCTTAGAATTCTGATTAATTTTCCTTTCCCTGACACTTCTTTTTATTAGGATGATAATTAGTTTGATCACAATTACTTATTTCAAGCTATTGGTTTAATTGTCCACAATTTATAAAGGCGTCTGGAGCATATATTTTTCGCCCTAATGGTTCATCAATTCCCATCAACTCCAACGACAAGGTAAAATAGTATGTATGCTACTTGTGCTCAATTACCAATTTTTGGTGTAACAAGAGATTAACAAGTTTTCATTTTTGAAATATTTCAGTCTGCTCTCACAGTTTTGCGAGGACCAATCATGCATGAAGTCCATCAGCAAATCAATTCATGGATATACCAGGTAGGTAGTATTCATCAATAGTTTAGGCAACTTTCTAGATTCTTTCAAACATCTATGGTTATTTAGTACATAATATATAATAGCACAAGTATCTTAGGCAGAGAATTGTCATGAATTATAGTTAAGAAAATAAATAAAACTTAGAATCTGTTAGAGGCATGCAGTAGGCTTATTCTTTATCCTCCCTTGTTGAAAGCTCCATATAGCTATATCAATAATTGACTATCGTCTTAATTGAACAGACTACCAGACTGTTCAAAGGAAAAGAACATGCTGAAGTTGAGTTTATTGTAAGTATTATTCTTTTATTTTTTTCCTGTTTTTCGAACATAATTACTAGATACTTTATTTTATAAGAGCATGTAATCATGATTTTTTTTTGACACCAGGTTGGACCTATACCAATTGACGATGGAGTTGGCAAAGATATTGCAACTGAGATTAAAACAAATCTAACAAGCAGCAAAACCTTCTATACTGATTCTAATGGACGTGATTTCATCGAACGGGTATGTCAAACAGGTTTAACAATTACTTTTTAGTTAGATTTTTTCTATTTCAATACCAAATATAATGAGTTTTTAACTGCTATGATGATGCATACTTGTACAGGTTCGAGACTATAGAAAAGACTGGAACTTGGAAGTAAATCAACCTGTTGCTGGAAATTATTACCCTGTATGTTATGTTGATTGTTAAGCCATGTGTATTACAATATCATACATTTGTACACATGAAGAAAAATTCTTTCGAGTTGTCGATTAATGAATTCTATATTCTTGTTTCAGATCAACCTTGGAATTTACCTAAGAGATAAAAGCAGAGAGTTTTCTGTATTGGTAGATAGGTCTGTGGGTGGCTCCAGCATCGTAGATGGACAATTGGAGCTAATGGTTCATAGGTTTGTTATGCGCTTATGCTCATTATGTATCACTCTATATTATACAAATCAAATAACTTATTCAATTTTTTAACCCTTTTATGTAGGAGGTTACTTGTTGATGATTCCAGAGGTGTTGCAGAGGCACTAAATGAAACAGTTTGCGTCTCTGATAAGTGCACAGGGTTAACAGTAAGAAAATCTACCTAGCCTGTGAGTTATTACGTGGCAAGGATCATAGTTTTCATGTCTTGCTTATTCATTATATACAATAAATTTTTCAGGTTATAGGGAAGTACTATTTCAGAGTTGATCCTGTAGGAGAAGGTGCTAGATGGCGTCGAACATTTGGTCAAGAGATATACTCACCGTTTCTTTTAGCCTTTACAGAGGTGGTTAAGGAATGGTTGTTAGTTAGAAGTGTCTGCATTTCGTAGTGAGCTGAATTTATAGTTAATAACTCGTTTATTTTTGTCTTTTAGAGTGAAGGTAACTGGGGAGATTCTCATGTCACAACGTTCTCGGGAATAGATTCCTCATACAGCTTACCAGAAAATGTTGCGATAGTAACCCTCCAGGTGGAAAATATGCTGAGTTCTTAAATGGACACTATTGAGAATTTTCCTGATTTTATGTTAAGCCTTCTTACTGTATTCTATAGGATCTTGGTGATGGAAAAGTTCTCCTTCGGCTGGCGCACTTATATGAGGTATACCTTCTTTAGGTTTTATCTACTGGTTTGTATGACATTCTTACCATTTTCCTGCTCAACTTCTAATTCATTCAGAATTAAGAGGATATTTGTTCTTGTTTGGTTTGAAATATATATGCAATGATGCAATATGGCTTTAACAAGTCACATAAAACCTTCGGATTATATGTACTTTATATACTTCAAATATGATTTAGTTCCTTTCTGCATAATGAGTTAGTAGTGATTTATTCAAAGCCAATTAAGTTATTGATCCTTCTCATTCTCTCTTCCTTGTTTCTATTGTTTTTGAGCCTTATTTTCCACACACTGAAATTCTCTTTTTCTTGACAATGCAAGATTGGTGAGGACATGAATCTTTCAGTTAAATCAAGTGTAGAACTCAAAAAGTTGTTCCATAATAAACAGGTAGAATAACATGACTACTGATAATACTTCATAGCTGATTACTTCATTCATATCATATGAAGCTTGTAATTTCATTTGTCTAAGGAGTTTGATATATAATTCCATTGTGTTCAGATAAACAAAATAACTGAGGCGAGTTTATCCGCTAACCAAGAAAGAACAGAGATGGAGAGGAAGAGATTAGTGTGGCAAGTTAAAGGGTCGACTCGAGAACCGCAGGTGTCAAGGGGACAACCAGTTGATCCAGAAAAGCTAATAGTAGAACTTGCTCCCATGGAAATAAGGACCTTTATTATCAATTTTAAGCACTAGTGCATTGGGAGGGAATGGATCTTTTAGCTTGAGATTTTCTGGTGAAAATTGTGCTTATCTCTCCTTTTAAGAAAATACTAATATTCTGTTAAGGTCTCAAATAAATTTTCATAATTATGATGAGAGACATCAGACACAAAATTTTCATGTAATAAAATTAGTCTAAATTTTAGGACAAGAATATGTCAGTGAAAAATAAACAATCCTCTCATAAATGTAAATATGTTGAGGATTTGCTTTGCTAAGATTGTATGGGACTCAAAATCATTGCCAATAAAGTGCAATGTTTTAAAGTATTTTTCTTTTCTTGATATGCATTTCTTCAACACGTGTAATCAACAACTATAAAATAAAATTCATTTTTTGACGTAATTAATTGAAGTGCATATTTAGTATCACGGTGAGTTTGCCAAAATCACAATGAACGAGTCATGTGATTTTGCAACTTTCACAAACTCATGACTGTTCGGTTCTATATGAATTATTATATATTACAAAACACACACTAAAAAAAGAAAAACAATTATTTGTTACGAAATATTGTCCCCCTTATATACCAAAGGGTCTTGCAACTTATTTTCCAACCACTTAACAGAAATAACCAATTCCCCCAATTTACAATTTGATGGAAAATAGATTATGCTCAAAGTAGAATTAAAAAAAAAAAGTGTATTTACTACTTTAGTTGTGTAATTGTGACAAATAAAGAGAGAGATATTAAAAATTAGATTAGATTTCTAGCGACAGACATGAAATATCGCAATTACTAGTTCAAAAATAACATGAACAAAAAAGAAGCAAATACTTCTCTTTTTTTCTTTTGTTTTTTGCCACCTTAGAATAATCAGCAAAAGAGGAACAACGTGACAACAACAAACACAAGAAGAATATTATTCATCATAAACATTGTTTTGTGTAAATGAATTTTGCACATCTCAACGACTCTCCCATGTTTCGTCAACAGGTCCTCTTCTCACCTCTCTATAATCTTTTTTCAAGTTTCATTTAAACATTGTGTGTTTTCTCGCATTTTCATTTAATGTTGGTGTTCTGTTACCGTTACGCAGAGGTTTTTTTTTGGTAGCAAAAATTCAGAGAAAAATAAAAAAAAAATTTGTAACGCCGTCTGTGGGAATCGAACCCACGACCACATGGTTAAAAGCCATGCGCTCTACCAGCTGAGCTAAGACGGCTGGTTGTTAGTTTTTTTAATTCATATACCTTTGTTTTAGCGGATCATGTAATAACTATGTATGTGTTTTGTGTTGTACCAATCAAGAATTGATTGCTTAATTATGTATCGTGAACAACGTCAATGCAGCTTCAGGGTTTGGAAGAAAATGTGGAATCATTACGCTCAAGATGTTGGAAGTTCCACAAGGGATGTAGAAAGTACACGTGAGTTTTCAACTTTTCAATTTCTAGACTATTTTATTTTCCGGATAAACAACTTAATTTGCAGTTTATAGCGTAAAAACTTATCATAATAAGCGCTTATGTAAAGTAATTTCTAACAAAAGATAAAATAAAATTGTTGCCATATGCTACCTTGGAGAGCTCATGCAAATAAGTTGTTTTGTATGTTCACCCGAGCAGTCCCACACATGCTTATGCTTGTAGATAAACTCAAATATGTCAATCCAAACAAGCCTGTAGTGGCATAACATTCCTTAGAAACTGTCGGAATAATTTTACCGAGCGTTGGGTCTTGTCTATCAGAAGGGCTAGTGTCCTACAATGTGGAGAACTAATTTTCGAATCTAGACAGCGAGAGGTGCCTACATTTAATGTCTCGCTCTGTCTTGAATAGAATTACCTCTTGTGGGGGGAACCTACGGAAAAAAAGAAAGAAAACCAACACACATTTTGCTATTATAATGATGAATGTTGCTCTAGTTATTAATTTGTTAATGAGATAAGTATTTTTTTTTTTGTTTAGTGTTAGTGGGAGAAGTTAAAATCATATTCTAATCACTACGATTCCTATATCCTTGACCTCTATCGTCGCTTTTTATTTTTCTTGAACTGATTCAAATTTTGATTATTGCAGCCAATTAAATAGAAGTTAAGCTACAGCTCTCATGGTCTTAAATTTCTAATGCTTTAATAGTTCCTTCAATAATTTTTTAGGGAAGGGCTTGGAGAGGCATATGATGGAGACATTGCATTTGCAACTGCCCTCGAAAATTTTGGAGGAGGCCATAGTGATCCTCTTTTTGTAACTTTGGGAGGTAACTATGCTATGCTTATTTAGTGTATTCTAATGTTTTCTAATTATTGTGCCTCATTCAAATATTCCATTAATAAAATTGTCCTTTTTTAACTATAACTTTTGATTAAAAAAATGGTATGACCAGGACCTGTAATGGCCAAATTCTCTATTGCTTTGAGAGAAATCAGTACACACAAGGAACTTCTTCGTTCACAGGTAATAGTATGCCAACTTTTATAATCACTGTCTTATTTTTTTAAAAGGTTTTGTAGTAACTCAGGTAGAAAAAATCGATCCAGTTAATAATGCGGTCCTGACTATACTTGATGTGGCTTCGTAGGTGGAGCATATGCTAAATGACCGGTTAATGAACATCCTTAATGTTGAAATCCTTGATGTCAAGGTATATAGTGAGTAGCATAATTTTTTGAGATGTTCATACATAACTAATAGTGTTGATTATTTTATGCTAAACATGTGGTATGTTAAGTCATCATACTTGACGATATTCATTATAGTGTTGATTCAACAAAATATTCATAATACCTGCATTAAACATGAATTGTGAATGTTATATTTTAAAGCCTTCAAGTGATGCTTGCAGGAAGCTCGGAGGCGTTTTGATAAAGCTTCCCAATTATATGATCAGGTACTATGAAAATTGCATAATATAATTATCTCTGCATCCATTTTTTTTTATTTTCTTGGAAGAAGCATAATTAGTTTTTGAGTATTCAGTATGATCCTTTACTCTTGAATTATTTTATTTTACAAGGGGCAAATTTCTCAATGACAATTACTTTTCGAAATTCAGTGTTCACTCAATTACTGTATTGGCAAAAATTTGATATATGTTTTAACATCTTCAGTTCAACTCACTTGTCGAATTTCTTATGTTGATGTTCTCAAGTCTGATTACTGAGAACGGAAGAAAAATTGATTTATGAGTTATGATGGATATAATTGAGTATGAACTTTCAATAAACTATGATCTTATTTCAACAATTCTCACTTTCTGGACTTTCAAAGCAATTTGTATTGTAATGTTTTATCGACAAGTTGCATCACAAAATTCAATATTTTGGATTTGCACTCTCAGCGACTCTCTTAAAGAAATTTCAAAGAATTAAGATGCATGTACTAATTCAGTTCTACCAAACCCGAGAAGAAGTTTAGGAATTTTTAAAATAAATTAGATATATTGGAAGTTCAGTGACCTTTCTCATGACCATAGCACAAATACAACATGGATTTCACGCTACAGGCACGTGAGAAGTTTATGTCATTGAGAAAAAGCACCAAGTTTGATGTCGCCGCTGTCATAGAAGAGGTACGTCAAGTAGCTCATCTTTGGTATTGTATTGACAAACATTTTATTATCCTGTCATGGATTACCATGATTTTTTTAATCTAATTTGATAGAGAGACATTCCAGGAATTGCACAATGCAAGAACAATATTCGAGGAAGCTCGTTTCAATCTGGTAATATTAGTAGAACAAGATGTGCTGCTTTTGATAAGAGTAAAAATATGAAATGCATGTGATCAGATCTTAACTACAGAACATATTCCATCCTGTATTCTAGGTTGGTGCTCTTCATAATATTGAGGCCAAGAAGAGATTTGAGTTTTTGGAGGCTGTCACTGGAGTCATGGACGCTCATCTTCGATATTTTCAACAGGTATGACATTACCTGATTGTTCTTATGCCAGTTTGGACCGAATTCACGCTCCTCTCTGCTTATATTTTAGATCAGAGGGAATACAATTTTGCACTTATGCCAGTTTTAAAAATTCTTTCTCTTGTAGGGATATCAGCAGTTACAGGAGCTGGAACCTTTCATTATTGAGGTTACGAAACACTTCACTTTTGAGGATACTTATATGATTTTCTTTTGATTATATGTTTGAAGTTAGAATATTGCATTCAGAGTGCATATACTTCGTCAAAACTCAAAATCTATGATAACTTGAGATGTTAAAGCAGTTAAACTCGTTAGCAACACCAAAATGGCATGTATCAAGTAAAATTGTTGGTTTGAAGATATTGTTAGTATTGACTATATCTTCTATGTTGTAGGTTTTGGCTTATGCACAAAAAGCAAGAGAAAGTTACAATGAGGAGCAGATTTCTCTTTGTGAAAGAATGGTAGAGTACAAAAAAGCAAGTTATCAAGAAAGTAGGTTGTCCTTGAATGGACCTTATGGTTCTCCCAGTGGAGAAGTGAATATTCATCCTTTTTCTAGGATATCAAATAGTGTGGTAGATGCAGTAGCTGAATCAGCTGCAAGTGGAAAGGTATTTATAGATATGATGCTTCCCCTCACTTCATTCCATTCTACTTAGTTTTCATTACTGAACCACGTGCATTAGAATCCATTTGCCTCATAAGTTGAGCACTAATATGTGTAGGTTCGAGTCATTCGACAGGGATATCTTTCAAAACGTTCATCAAATTTGAGGGCTGACTGGAAGAGAAGGTTTTTTGTTCTTGATAGTCGTGGAATGCTTTACTACTATCGTAAACCATTACATACAAATGTAAGTATCCAAGTAAAACTTAAAGTTGAAGACTAATTAAGTATCGAGTATTGTATATTTGGTGATGCTCATTTTTGGCGATAAAAAATATTGTTTAGCTTCGACTTAGACATTTTTCTAAGTATTGAGTATTGTCTATTTACTGAATGTTTAGCATGTACCAACCATTTCAGAGTCTCAATCAGCTATATTCACAGCGGAATTGTGCCAATGAAAACAGTGCAGGCATTCTGAGTAGGTTGCTTTCTTCAGGTTACCCTGGAGTTGTTCCTGATGAAAAATCTGTAGCACGCCACACAGTGAACCTTCTCACATCAACAATCAAGGTTGATGCTGAGCAATCAGATTTAAGGTTCTGCTTCAGGATTATTTCACCCTCAAAGATGTATACTTTGCAGGTATAAACATTACTCTTCACTATGCTTTATTAACATATAGTTTGGTATTTATCATTACTCTTCACTCTGCTTTGGAAAAAAATTGCAGGCAGAAAATGCGCTTGACCAGATGGATTGGATGGAAAAGATAAATGGAGTCATTGCCTCCTTATTGTCGGTACAGACACTAGGTGGAAAGGTACACAATAATTTTTATTTCCAACACACCAGTGGATGCATGTATTACTTGTGACTACTATAATTATAAAACAAATTATGTGACAGTCTTTCTCAGCTGACTCAGAAAGTGGTGATAGCGACTCTTCCAGCATTATCGACTCATTACCAAGTTTACAAGATTATGATCGATTAGGAAGTGGGGATTTTGCATCCAAGAACTCCACCCTTATTAAATCATCTGAAGACTTACAGAAGAATAAGCAGGGTATAAAAGTTGAACAACCAATTGATATTCTAAGAAAGGTTAGCGGTAATGACAAATGTGCCGATTGCGGTAAACCTGAACCAGACTGGGCATCCTTAAACCTTGGCATCCTCGTATGCATTGAATGTTCCGGCGTTCACCGTAATCTTGGTGTACATAAATCAAAAGTAAGTAGTTGATATTTCATATTTATATCTATATATATGTTTCATACCTTATCAAGATCTTATTGTTCGTATTATAAGATTTTGAGAGAAAGAGATAATAGACATTTCTCAACCTGTTTACGTATTGAATATTCTGAACATTAAGTTAGTTACAAGGTAGTTAGTCCTCTATATAGCTGATCTTTACCCGCACACACTAAGGCTAACCTACACCAACATCTTAGTTGGTTACAGCCGGCACTAACGAACTTTTACAAACTGTAGCTTGTTGGGCAAGCTACTATTGCAAGCTGAAGCTCCTCTTGCAAGCTACCTTAACAGCTGGCTCAAACACTAACTGATACAATCAGTTTAACTAGCTATTACATATTCTCGTACAAATTTTGTTTAGTTTTTTTATTGGTTTTAAGGCTTTCAGTTTTCAGTCTTCACTCTTGCAACTAAGGTGTGATGGCGATTTGTGCAGGTAAGATCACTGAAACTTGACGTCAAAGTGTGGGATTCCTCCGTCTTAACTATGTTTCAGTCACTGGGAAATCTCTTTGCGAACTCGGTTTGGGAGGAGCTTTTGCATGCAACAAGTACTTTGCAAACTGATGACACTCCTTTTGGGTAAGTATTGCAGAGATTGATAGGATTGTGTCTAAACTTTCGCTAACATATTTGCAACCTGCATTGCAGTTCATCCAAAGCTGAAAAAAACAAGTTAGGTCATGCAAAAAAACCAGAACACGATGATCTTATTTCACTAAAGGAAAGATTCATTCATGCAAAGGTATTCTGATGCTTATTTTTAGTTACTTCTTTCTGAGAGTTAGAAAGCAATGTTCTTTTTGCTAACTCAGACTCTGGTGATTGAAGATTATGATATTTTGTCCATGTTACACATCAGTGTAAACTACAAAGTATGTGAAGAGATGATTAAGAGTTGAAGATTCATTATTTATGAGTTAATATCTTGGTGATAGAACTTGATTGTTTTCTCTTATGACAGTATTCAGAGAAAGTATTTGTTCGGCGGATGCCAAAAAGTCACCATCTTCTTTCAGTGGGGCAACAAGTGATGGAATGCATCTATGCCAACGACAAGAAAGCAGTGTATCGGCACATTGTCAAATCGGACGTGGACATCAATTCTGTTAGTGGAGAGGCACTATCTGGTATGTCTTCTAATCCCAAAAAGTCCAAACTTCTGGAAACTTTTTGCTGTTGAAATTTGAAAAAAGCATGATACAAATAATTAATTCCTGTGCAGGCTTTTTTTCTCATATATCTTCTTCAAGTGACTCAAATACATCTTCAAGTAAAGTTCAGCTAATGGAGGACATACAAGAGGGTTCTAGTTTGCTTCACTTGGCATGCCTAACAAGTGATGTTGGAATGATCGAGCTTCTCCTACAGTATGGAGCAGATCTAAATGCTATTGATTCAAGAGGTAGGACACCATTGCATTACTGCATTATGAGAGGGAAGACTGCAGCTGCAAAATTGCTTATCACAAGGTACTTATAGATATTCCAATTTTACCTTACATCCCTATACTCTCTATCATTGGATTCTATATCCAAATTGACCTGTTCCCGAAGGTGTAGTCCAATGGTACGGGGTTGGAATGCTGAAAAAGTATTAAGAAGAAGGTCCAGGGATTGATTATTCCTGCTAACAAATTCTCCTCCCCCTAAGAACTAACTACTAACATTTGCCTATATAAAAATATCCATATTCACCCAAGGGCTATCAAACAGTAACCAAAATAACTAAATTCTGGTGTATGTGCTAATTAGAACATAAAAAGCTATGTTTGATCAAGTACAATTATTTTCAGGGGTGCCGATCCACTTGCTGTAGATAAAGAAGGCAACACTCCTCTTAAGCTTGCACCAGAACCTGGCGATATCGGCAAAATCCATGCTTCATTTCTAGAGAAAATTGAGGACCAACCAACAAGTCATTCGGATGTATAAAAAAAACAGTTTTTTGTTGGGAGCCTGGAACTGGTTAGTTGGTTTTGTTGGGCCGCATGTTTGTGGTTATCATCTTTTGTTGTAAGATGGGATAGGCTGTTTAATGGGTCTTCACATCCCTTACAATTTTCAACTACAGTTGTAACATTCCAAAATCATTTGATCAAAGTTATATAGTATATAGGGGTTGTATATAAGTTACATGAGTGATTATTCATAAAGATTAAGTTCCTGAATTGTGCCTAAAGAGAAAAAGTTGAGGTTTAAGACTGAGTTTGCATTTTTACAGAATTGTTCCTGAATTATACCATAATCTGTGAACAGTACAAAAATACCACGTCTATGTTTTGTAGATTAGATGAATACAGATGAGTTGGTTTTGTTTTTACAGTTTTCATTTCATGCTCATTATAATTTTTCTTTACTTTTACAAGTATCAACAGTTAAACAACAGCGTTTCCTTTTCTCGAAAATCATTCCATCCTAAACATGTTAATGTTAACGTGGTCCAAGTTTCCTTGGATATTTATGGTTTACGTGACAAGCAACTTCTAGGGGAGCATATCAGCATAATAATGGTCTAAGGCCAACTATAGTCTACAAATAGTACTCTTTTTTTTTCTTTTTCTAACACTGCAAGTAATACTCTACTCCCACTAGTCCTATATATAAGAAGAAAAAAATATAAATCATTGAGTTGAGACCAAGGAGAATCAGTTAATACGATAGTTTTAAAAGTTTATTTCTGAAATAATCTTGTTATTCAATGTTTTTACTTTTTGCTTGGTACATAAATACAAAAAATATTGTATCTTATCTTATATTTAAGACCACAAATATCTCCAAAAGTTTTTTATATTTGTATATGGGACCAAAATATACAGGACCAAAGGTAATGCGTGCACGTTATTAGTAACCTTGATTTTCATTCACTATTTGGAAATTAGATCAAAATGTGGGCATTGTGTGTTAGCCTATACCTTTAATATTGCCAATTTTGCTGCAGATGCATTCATTATATGGCATACGTTTCTCTTCTTTTTCCAACTACTTTTTGCTTCAAACGGGAAGATAATATATATAATAAATTTGTGATAGCCACGTTTGAATTGGAGGAATAAAACACAAATAGCAAGTCACTTCAAAACTGTGTTTTATCTGAAAGTAGTATAAAGAGGAAGGATAAACAAGCTTCACATCAAAATCTTGTAGAAGGTGCCACCAAAGTGTAACTGCTTTTAAAAGAGATAAAATTCATTCATCTGAAAATTTCTTCCAATTCAACTTAAACTGAAGTCACCAGAGCCAATATCATACACTTGAATTGTAACCATTAAAAAGTAAAAATAACTGATATAATAAAACTTGCTAAATTGACTGTTTGAAATGGAAAGTACTACTAGTTTGTTTGTTGCCAAAACTAATTAGATCATGCCATTGAAGCCAGCTGAATCCAAGAGTACTGCTTTGATTTGCTCTGGATGGACATCTTGACCTTCTTTGCATTGCTGTAAAAGAAAGGAGATTTAGCCTTTACACCTCAATCACAATAAATAAACAACTTATAACAGTTTCCTGAATGTCTAATTGTAGTTATTTTGTAATGAATTGTTGTAAATCCTTTTGGTTATCAAATGCAGAAAGTATTGAATGTTCTATCATTAACAAGATACTAAGTTAAATGAATGCATTTGTTTTTTTACCTCAGCTCTGAAAATATCCATAGCATATCCATTGAAACAACTTATAACAGCTTGCTGAATGTCTAATCCAAGGTTATCCAAAGCCCTCATGGTTGAGAGCAACATACCAGGTTTGCGGGTACAAAACATGTGGATATTTACAGCCCTTCCTTCCCGCAACCGAACCTCAACCTATACAAAAAATGAAAATAACAATTGCACAATGACATCAAGCAAACTTTCTATTAAATCATTCTAATGACAACCAAAATGCTCAAATGTGTATATGAGCCTAGTGTCAAACCAAGATTGATAAACCTAGACCTGGTAAATAACAATCATAAGATACATGACTCGTTCCATTTCCACCCTAAAACAAGCAGAAGCTCAGTTTCACTTTAAAGCACACAAACAAAGGATTTTGATTGTGTGCGTTGTGAGTACATGCATTAGCCACATCTGGACCGTACATATTTTAATGTAGATTTTGATTTTTAAATTTAAAATACTGAGCTTTAAATCTAGACCGTCTAATCTTGATTGTACAATTCAAATGTAGCTGGTTGCATACAGTCACAGAGGTTGTGATTGCACACAACCCCCATATCCACAAGCAAATTTGCTAGCTGTCAAATGTCAATACACACCACTGTTTCTAGGTTTAGGAATACAAAGTAAGAAAGCAATGTGATTTTGAGCAAATATCTAAGCAAAAGGACAAGTTCCAGCATTGGACAAACAAACAACATTACCCTGGCAGGTTGGCCATTGGGGCTTGGCAATGAGCTGGGGCATAGTTCTTCTTTGATACGGCCCGGCAACGAAGATGGTGTCGGTGTCAAAGGATGGAAGCTTGAAGCAGGTGTTAGTGAAGATCCAGCAGGTGTTGATTCCAACTCATTATGAAGGTCATTGATCCTTTGCAGAAGCTCCTTCAGATACTCAATTGCATCCCCAAGAATTGAAGCCCTATCCATCTATCAAACCAAAAAACATGTCATAGAATCCTCAGATCCATCACCAATCACAGCAACTAAACAACACAATTAAAGCCTTTAAGACATATTATCAATCTTAATTAGCTAATTACCATAATTAATCCTTAATCCTTATTACCCTAACAATGACTCACATCAAATTCTTTAAGAATCATGAATTAGTAACTAACATAAGCATTAATCAAAATGGAAAATGAAACTTTCTAAACACTTTAAGAACTTGAAATATTGAAATTAAAGAGGCTTTGAAAAATTAAAACTCTTACTTTGCTAATCTTTGGAACAACGGACCTCAGCATATAGAGTCTATCATTGAGCTTCTTCCTCCGGCGACGTTCGGCCATCAAATTCTTAGCAGGCATTCCTTTCTTCTTCCCTTTCTGATCAGTAACAGTACTATTACCATTGGAACCATTTCCATTATTTTTTCCATTACTCTCGGCCAAATCATCAGAATCATAATTCAAACCAGACCCATCAAAACTCAAATCATCAATTTCATCTCCACCACTGAACTTCCTTTTCTTATCACTCCCTTCACCAATCTCACACTTTCCCATGTTTTTTCTCAGTGCTGCTCTTTTCTGAAACAGAGTAGGTTGTGTTCCAGAAGAAGGCAAAGAATCAAGTGGTCTCAAAAACAGTGACTTTCCAGAACCCTCTTGAGAGTTCTGAAACCCCATGAAGGCATTGTTGATTTGAGGCAAATGGGGCAAGCTCAACTGAGTAGTAGTAGTAGTAGTAGCAGTAGCTGTTAATGGAGCTTTCGAAGCGAAATCAACAAAACTACTGATAAAAGAAGAAGTAGCCATTGTTGAAGCTTGATGATCAAGAAAACCAAGTTCACAAGGAAGTTCAAAAGGGTTAATAGGTTTGTGATTTTGAGGAGGAAGAAAATACTGAAGATGGTTGGAATTGGATGGTGTTGGTTCAGGATGAAGAAGGGTGTTGAAAACGGAGGAAGAAGGTGAACATGAAGAAGAAACGGAATCATTGATGGTGTGAAGTAAAACGTTGTCTAAGTTAGGAGAAGAAGAAAAAGACATGTCTCTGATGTACCATTGTTCATCATCATCTTCATCGATTTCACCAAGCATGGGTTTGATGAAAGAAGAGAAATCTTGTTGTGTGTTGTTGTTATGGTTATGGATGAAAGCAGATGAAGGAGTGTTTGGGTTTGTAGAGTTGTTTTCGTCTTCTCTTTCTTCCATCCAACCATTGTTGTTGTGGTTCATTCTGGACATCATGGTTTTTTGTTTTTGATTCTGATAAAAAAAGGTTGTGAGTTTTTTTTTTGGGTAATGGTGTTTTTTAGGAGAGAGGGAAGAGAGAAAAATGGAAGGCCAAGTGGTTGGGTTTAAGAGGTGAGAGAGACAGAGTTAAATGAAGAAGGAAGAAGGACGTTGCAGAAGGAAAGGGGCATTCCCTTTTCTGCTTTGTGCCTAAAAAAGAGGGGAAACCATATTTTAAGCTAGAAATTTCATGGACAATTAATTAGTTAAGTATGTCAAGTACATGATTTTAGTAAAAAAAATAAAAAATTTAAATCAACAAATGTTAATGTTTCTTATTAAAAAGTTGAACTAAATACATCAATTTTTGTTGACCAAAATATCTTCTATGAGCTGTATTTTATAGAATTTTTCATGGAAAATGTGTATAAAAAAATACAGCCCAAAGTTTTTGGAGAGATGATGGTTTAGATTGCAGTTTTTGATAGAGGCACATAACATAACATAACATAACATAACATGAGGTTGAAACGTTACAGAGCAACCCAACCAAGCACCGCTTCCCCATATGAAGCTGCAAGGCCATGATGAATGGAATGAGAAACGCACACAATCATTTCTTAATATTGCTTTCTACACACGCTATTTCACTTAAGTTACTTTGTTAATTTGATACACTATAACACTCGTTTTTTCTCTAATGTTTTCCACTTTTCTTAACTAGAAGAGTAGTGGTATTAGTTTTGGAGGGTTTTGAGACAACCGTTTTGGAGAGAAGTATGATAATTGGCATAACCCATTGCATGGAACGTTACGCACTAACTAACCCACTAACCAAACCGATCACCGTTTCCCCCAAATAGGGCTGGCTGACTGCAAAGCCATGTGATAAGTGGGATGACCATTGCTTGTAGTTGTACAACCACCCTTTCCGTTTGTGTGTTTTTCTGTTTCTGATCCTTGTCTATGCACGTTTGTTTTTCATTTTACACCCTTTTCATAACTTTTCTGTCACGTTAAACCATATCTTGAGGAAGCAAAATGCCACTAACACATACTCTAAGTCACATTTTTTAACATATTCTTTTTAAGTTGTTGAAACTTATACACTTTAACATAATTTTGTGAAATTCACGCAAATAGGTGGATTTAATTTAAAGGTGAGTTTTAAGTTGCATCATCTTCATAAGTGGTCTATTGTGGACCGATATTTAAAATTATTAGAAATTTCAACAAATGTCGACGATACTATTCAAAAATAGTATCAATTAAGACGCTAAATAAGACGCTAAATTGATTGATGTTGGTTCAATATGAATATGTTCTTGATCCCTATAAATATATCAAATTTTCCTTCGACTTTTAGTCCATATAAAATTTTCAATCACCACTTTTGACCCTTATTTTTAAGTCAACTCATGTATTTTTTTTCCTAATGAAATTGTGCAGAAATGTGTAGAATATTGTAAAAATCTCTTCAACAAAATTAAAACTTTTTAACAAAACATGAATTAAATATGAATTTTTAACCGCCAATTATAAAAATTCATGTTTGGCTACGAGGGTTAGGAATTTCAAATTTCTTCATTTATTATATTTTTTCAAATTTTGCAATTTAATCCCCATATTTTTAAAACAATTTAAATTGATCCCAATAAATTTTTTAAAAAATTCAAACCAAATCCTCAAAATTTCTATAAGTCGCAAATTGGCCTCAAAATTTTTTAATTTTCAAATTGGTCACCATTTTTTAATTATCAAATTGGACAGAATTTTTTAAAAATTTATAAAAATAGCCCAAAAATGTTAGCAATGAATTTTTTTTATTACTCTCTCCAAACAAACACATTTAAAAACCAAGGCAATTCAATTGAATTATTTGAATTGCATACAATACTAAATTCTTAGATTTTCAATTACTTTATCCAAAGACACTCTAAAATGATCGAATTAATTTAGATGAGCGAATATCTTGAGGTAATGTAATTTTTTGAGGAAATTCAAAGCCTCTCATGTAAACTTTGTTGTTTGGATGATTAATTTAGAGAATTTTTAAAATGATGGAAGTTTGTGAAGTATTTTGTCAAAGTTAAATTCAAAGAACTTCGTAGTAAAAAAAAATAGAGAATTTCAAATCGCACATAAAAGATAGGCATTTCAATTTTTTTCTTCTTATATTTTTTCAAAATTTCCAAGGTGGTCCCCATATTTTTCAAAATTGTCAAATAGATCCCGATATATTTTCAAAAAGTTATAAATTGGCCCCATTTTTAAAAAATACAAATTTGACCCCTCTAATTTTTTAAAATTTGTAAATTGGTGGTCTTCTTTTTCAATTTTCAAAATTCCCAGTTTTAATTTTTATTTTATTTTATAAAAGTAGCCCAAAAATGTTAAAAACGAACTTTCTATCCAAACAAAAGCATCTGGAAATGAAAGCAATTCAATTGATTTATTTGCATTGTCTAATACGCTAAATATTCTCTAAAATTTCTAATTAGCTCATTCGAACACACTTTAATAGGTCTAAGTTTTTTTTTGTGTGTGGCATGTAGTTTGACTTTAATTTTTTTAGCTAAATAGACTTCTAAGCAAAGTTTGACCTTAAAAGTTGGGTTAGATCTAAACTTAACGTAGGCTAGACTATAGGCCTCTGTCGATCGATCGGACCTATTTCCACCCTTAACTTGCTTTAAGAAAATATCAAAATTTTAATAAAAATTGGTTGTGATTAGTTTTCAATTGTTTTAACTTAGTTTGATTATTAAATGAGATGGGACTAAAACGGAAATAATTGTGATATTGACATTAAAAACCTTCCCTATTTCTTAAGTACAGAACAATATTAGGATATAGGAAGATGGTAGAAAAGTAGGAAAGCTTAATACAGTACTAGTACTAGTAAAATATAAAGAGTCTCAAGTATCTCGTGAACCATTTCTGGCCACCGCAGTTACTGCCCAATCCAAGCTATAACACCTTACACTATCTCTCACTATGACCACAATATGGTACACTACTCTATTGTATTCTTGGGCGGTTACTTCTCATATGGTTTCAACTTTCAAGTTTCAATTCTATCAATTCAAATAGTACTATTAAATTAGAAGAAGTCAAACAATGTTTTCTTTCTCTTTTTCATGTGTAAGTGCAACGGGAAACTATTAAAAAACGTACCATAGTATATATTAGATTGAGTAGTATATACTATTTAGATTGGGTCCACAAAAATGTAATTATATTTACATCATGCATGTGTAAAACTGAGCCAGAATTGAATGCAAGAAATTGAATTAAAACCGCATATCATTTGCTCAAAATGTTACTAGTTACTACTAGAGGGACAAGAATCTTAAATAAGTTGCAGGCTGTGGGTATAGGGAAGGAAATATACTCTCCTTTATTATTTGTCCACTAACCTCGTGAGCATGGGACATACACATAGTAAAACGTTGATGGTTATGTCGTCATCACAAAATATTTGAATTCTGTACTCTGCCCACCAAGTTGTCTACTAATATTCATACAACTAAAATTTTGAATTGCTTCTCAGCAACAAATTGTTTACACAAGTTGTTGCTCCCTCGTTATCATATTATGTATCTTATTTGTAATATTTAGTTTCTAAATGTGTGAGACGCTCTTGAATACGTCAAAATTTACAAATACATCATCAAATATCTCTTTTGTTTGTAATTTTATTGATTAATCGACTAGCAAAAGAAAAAGACATACCCCATGATTAAAATCGCCAACTAAATAGATATGGGAGATATGTTTGCAATTTCGAGTCATTTATGGACTATAATGGCCGTGCTTCGAACATTTAAGGACCAAAATAGTTGTTTACCCATTATTTCATCTATTCTCTTTTAGGTTTCAAATAGCCTAAATGTTGAAAAGTGAAAAATTGTAGTTTCAAACCCACGCACAATATATCATCAAATGTTATTGCAACATTTTACCATGTAAATTGTACTAGGGATTTATTGGTTTCTTTATTGTATATCAATCCACCTAACAACTAGCAATAAGAACTCATTTTGGTTCATTTGGTGGTGCTGGCTTGAAACCTTAGAGTTTGTTTATCTCAACGTTTCACATTCAATTCTCTCCGATACCAATTGTGGTGGACTAGTTTAGTTTTTTAAAAAAACAAAAAAGAATACTAATAATAAGTGTATTTTAATAAATTAACAACACACTAATCATTTCAATAAGATTTATAAACAACTGAAACGAGACACTTATAATATTGAAACAAAGCAAATAAATTTGGTTGTTACTTTTTTCACCTTACTTTCTTCTCATGTGTACTCCAAAATTTAAAAAGGGTCTTGTTAACGAGTGCCCTCGGGGCACTCTTTAAGCATCCCAAATTTAGTAATTATTCTTTTAAAAAGTCAACTATTACAATTTCCAATGCATTCAATACACAAGTTTTCATTAAAAACTTACTATTTAAAGTGCTCAAAGAATGCCCCGGGGACACTCGTTAACATTTTCCATCTAAAAAAAATACTTGTGTTTGGAAAATATAATTCGAACGACTTTTTAGTGTTTTTCAGATTATAAAATCCAAAGCGTGTTTAACTAGATTTTAAAATAAGGGGTTAAAATCCAAAACTTGATTAAATAAGTTTCAGATTTTATAATCTGAAAAACACTAAAAAGCCATTTAGATTATATAATCCAAACGAGAGTATTTTTGGAAGTTTGGAGGACGCGCGAGAAGAGAGTTAAGTGGAAAAAGTAACAACCCGTCAATTTTACTAAGTGTTCAACCATTAGATAGTACGAGGCCTAAAAGCCAACACAAGATGAAAGCAACTCTTTTCACTATACTGCAAAAATACTAAAATACCCCCAATGACATTTATCTGCCGTGGAGATATTTTGGTATTTTCGCGGTGTGTAGGAGCAAAAATGGAAGTGAGAAGAACAATTTTCCATAAGATTCTCAAAGTTGAATCAAAGTATGCTTTGAGATTTATCGGCAACTTTTTAACAAAAGATATAAAATACAAATACTAACTAACAATTGACGAATATAACACCATATTTTGTTAGTGTAAACTAGATAATTTATGTGCGCAACTATAGATCAAATTGGATAGAGTCGTAATAGATGATAAAACTATTCATCAAAAAATTTAACAATGTTCCGTTCCAATACATCATCTTTTATTTACTAAAATTCATGTTTCTCACCAATTATAAGTAGAAAGCAGAAAATGAAATATTAATACCCCCACAAAACCTAGGTACACAATCTTTATACCTAAAACACCTCCCACTTTTGCTCTCTTACTAACTTAACCTGAGGGTCAAGTGTTTGCATGTACCCCTTCAACACGACGGAACGTTGTTCCACCCCGACCATCATCCATGATCACTTCAGATCATAATGTGTGTGATTAGAAGAGAAATGAAAATATGCATAGACGTTATAGCGAAACATGGAGTATCTAACAGCCAAGGAAAATTGGGAATAAAATCAGAGAAATGCCACAACGAAAAAAAAAGTTGCGTAAACTTTGAGTTCTTTATTTTCTATTTAATAAAATAAAAATATAGCCCCCCCATTCTTCTTCTTCTCATGTAATAAACCAAGATATCTAAAGCTATGTGCATATTTGTTGTTGTTGCTGCACCACTAAAATTGATGATTTGCAACCAAGATCCGAGGAAGCCAAATAATCTCCAACAGGACCCAACTCAGGAAACTCACTCCAATGTTGAAGCCCATATGTCTGAGGAGAGTTGACGCCATGTCTTCTCCCAACTATAATAAACTCATGTTCTTTAACCATTCCACGAAGAACATCAAGTGTTTGTGATCCATCCTCCACTTTTATTTCTCTAAATGTTACATTTTCCATTCTAGAATGTTCTACATAAGCATCTTTTAAAATTGCTTTATCAAGCACTGCATCCATACACTCTTTGTCCTTTTCACTTTTGTTCTTGTCTACAATGTGATATATCACAAGCTCAATGCTCGACACCCTTGCTGCTCGCTTCGCCAAATATAAAGCTTCTCTATCATCTCTTCCACCCAAAAATACCAAGGCTAATCGAAGCGATGAATCTGTTTGATGAACAGCGCGAGCCACTAAGATTCCAACCGAGCATGGAGATTTTTCCAAGATGTTGCGGTTTAAAGACCTTATGTTCTTGTCATCATATTCAAGCTTTCCATCACTTGACCATTTTTTATGAAAAGGGAGGAATATAATTGATGAAACTTTGTCCAATGCTAGGTGACAAACATCTTCATGCATCAAGTTAAGTGGAGATATAGCAGTATAAGGGTTTACTATTGCTGCGCCTTGTTTATCATTCTCGTATAGTTTGAGATTTAAAACAACATTATCAGAGTATGACTCATGCAAGTTTAAAGCAACAACTTTCTTCTTTTTGTGAGAAATGAAAATGGGTGAAGCCCTTCCGGCTAACTCGATTAAATGCAAGGCATCTACGGTGACAGGATATTCTACTATAGGGTGACAAAGATCAATTACTTCAGTCATAGGAGTTATGTGGTGTGGTTTATGAATGCAAACTAGTATCTTCAGTTCTGAGTCGGGTTTCAAACTGAATATGTTCCTCTTTTGGTAGCCAACATATTTCCTTGAAGGATCATAGAAACATTTTACCAACAAGTGAGTCGCACAAATTGAAACCATGATTATGAATATAACCACGCAATATATTTTCAGACGGATATCCTGCATTCATAAGTATATTTGATCAAGAACAAAAAATTAAAAATAAAAGAATACTCAATGTCTTTAACTTCTACGGTTAATTCATTTCTTTCCCTAGAAAATGTGTGATGAAGGGGAGAGATTTTAGTACTTACATTTCTATCCAATGCGGTAGAGTACATGTTTACTTCCACAACACCTTTGCAGTTCAAAAGTAGGGCAAGGGAGATACCATCCTTTAAAGGCATGTTGAACATGAGTGAAGATAGAAAGCATGCTAACATTTTTAAAAAATAACCCATAAATAAAACAAACAAAGCAGTCTCAAGTGTTGATCCTGAATATGATGATCTCCAAAATCCATATTCTACCTTCATTGTGCTTGTAGTCATGTAAATTGGTAAAAACAATTTAATGCCTAACAAATGAACCCTTTTAATCAATGTAGATCCTAATGGAGGTCCTTCAGGTGTAGCCAATCCCAGAATGAAAGGTAAAAAAACAGGACCCTTTTCTAATTCTCCTGATAACCAACACAAACAAAAGAGAATCCCAATAACAATGTTGATGTAAATATCCTTAACTTCTTTTCCTTCAGGAGTATGTTCAACAATCCAAAACATTGCAGGATGATAGATTAAAAATATGAAGAGAGTGATGGCAAATAAATATCCCAACCTCATGAGAGGTGAAATATAGTGACCCTTATCCAGCAGAGTTGAGGTAACAGTTATAAAAATGTTACTCAATATCTCACCAACCAAAGCAACAGATAATGCTAACCTTCCAAGTTCAGAGTTTAGCAGTTTAAGGTCTTTTAAGAGAGACACAATCACTGCAAATGAAGTTGTATTGTGTCCTATCAGTATTATACCTCTTTCAATGGACTCTTTGTTAAAAACATTTCTATGTTTTGGATCCCAGTTAGAGAAACAGAAACCAATGAGCACAGGGGTTACTAACCCCAAAAGCGAAATCGTCCATCCTTTTCTTCCTGTCCTTCTGATCATGTTGAAATCCATTTTCACGCCTGTTTCGAACAGAAACAACATATAACCAAGTCCTGCAATGGTTGCAAGTGTATCTTGACTCCCATAAGGAAACAAATTCCTCTTGAGGTCCAAAAATATAGGCACTGCTGGTCCTAAAATTAGCCCAGCCTACACACAAATAACCACACAAAATTTTCAGGCTCATACATGATCACAATTATTGTTAGTTCAACAAAACTCAATATTAAAATATATGTAATTTCAGGCTTATGCACAATCAATTGATTACAATTACCTTGATTCATCCGAATTCAAATTAAAGATATATTATATAGTACATAAATAATGAATGTCACAGAAGTTTACATCATGAATCCATCACCACAGTTTCTGATTGGCAACGCAAATCTTTGTCTCATTCTATTTTTCATCAAAGCAGCGAGAATTTTTATTGTTTTTATACAAAAAAAAAAAAGGTAGCTTTGCGAAATTTCATGAATGGAACATTCGTGGTGTATAGCATTGTCGATATAATTATAAAAGAGTTAGAACCATGCATCTTGTTATATATGGAACTGAAGCATGTTTTGCTCTATGCTATGCTAATTTTCGTTAATTAACTTTGACATATATATAAGTTTCATATTTCTACTATCTTGCAACAAGGAAACATAAACAAGGAAATACTTGTATTACAAGTTATGTAAATGTATCTCTTGCACTAATGCTGATAAAAGAAATGGTGAAAAAGTGATATTAAATTTGGTTATTATTATGGTGAGGGTAAATATATAGTTACCATCATTTGTGAAATGAGCTTAGGTAAACCTAACTTCTTGATAGGAAAACTGATAGCCCTTGTTGTGACATAAATTAGAACGACTTGATGAAGAAATACTGGGAAAGAGGACCTGAATGGACTCCCTTCGATCTCATGTTTTCCCCATATGCCATCGGAGAGAATATTAGGCGGGGTGGAAATGCAAACACTATAGTTTAGAAGATTAGAATTAACATTGTTGGATATGGACGTTTCATTCATAGATTTAAATAATGTATCTTCTGTGCTTCCTATCCCCATGATTCAAAACCCAAAATCCCCTCGACGAGAAAAATTATGATAATTGTTAGAGAGAAAGATGCATGAATAATCCAGAATATAATTAAAGATGTTTAAGAACTTCACAATTAATTAAATAAAACCTAGCTAGCTTTTATAGCTTAGTTGTGAGTGTGGTGAAGTTTGTTGTCATAATGTTGTGGTTTCATGTGATTAGGAAGGCAATGCAACTAAATATGCTAATTTGAGTAATTAAGTTTATAAAAGGAATACCCAATATTATCAAATACATACAAACAAAAAAAATAAAGTAGAGACAGACATAAACATTAAAGCATCTTTTGCATTTAGATTTGTCATAACTAATGTTGAAGGATCTAATCATCTAAATGCAAAATAGACAAAAATATGAAGATATCCAACCTTTGACTACAAAGGGATGAATAAAGCATAAAACGACGCAAATGAAGGAGGCGTTTTTAGAAAATATGAGAAAGCAGTATCGTCTACGCCTTAACTACAGCGATGTAGATATTTTTAGGTATTCAACCCACATTGTATTTTCTTTTTTCATTTCACTAACATTTTAAAAAAAATTATCTTAAAAATATTGAATTTAAACAATTTTTTTTAAATTCTTTAAAACTGAGATTTTTTTTTAAATTCCTAACAAGTGCTCTTGACCCATTAATTAATCGGAGTAATAATTGAGTTTTTAGTAATAATGATGTAAAAAAACATGAATCTGGTGGGGCCATGGCATGACTAGTGGAGATGCAATGGAAAAGCCGGCTACGTGTCACATATACAGACACAAGTTGGAATCAATCGACGAGGTAGCATATGAGATCAAACTTAACTTGTTGGAACATAACATAGTATTATAGTATAGTATAGTATAAATGATTCAGTGGGATAGAGTACAGGAGGTTCCAATAGAGCATAGATAAAAAATATCCAATTATATTATCATCTTGTTGTGTGTTGTTATTATTATCTAGTCATTCACTTCATTTGCCACCACAATTTTATTCCTTTCTCTTCTTTGCTTCCTCTATCATATCATATCATATTATTAATTCATTTAATTATACAACATCTTCTTCTTCCTTATCACCACCTCCTTGAGGTATGTTTTACTATATTTTTTTATTTTTCTTGATTCAATTCTGTTATATTTTTTTTCTTGGTTGCTGATTCATTAATTGAGGTGTTTTTTTGTTAGTTAAGTTTTAGATGAAAGAATGATTAAGGAAGTTTAACAAGTTAAGCAGCAGAATGAAGAATGATTTACATGCACTCAATATATCTTACCTTATCTTATAATTGATTAAAAGAATGTTTTAAGGGCTCATTTCAAGTAACACTTGATTCCTTAAATCTTAATTAATTTAGGCACTGCACATATTTATTTGAACTTCTATATAGCTGCTTGGGAGTCATTTTAAAACAAACTGTGATTCTTCGCATTTGTTTGTTTGTTTGCTTAACTATGTTGTCTTTGGAACTTTGACTTTTTTATTTTTTCATAATCATACTGCCATCTGCTAATTATTCGTTTTCATGTTCTGAAAAATCTTTTATGTTCGTTGAATTTCCTGAAATCATGAACATGGTGCTGGTTATGAGGAATAATTTTTTGAAAGATTTATCTCACATGCTTATTCATTCTATTGCTTCAAGAGTAATAATTGTTGGCTAATGTGTTTTATTAATAAATGCAGCCGGATATTCAGGAATCATGGCTCGGGTTTTGGCTCAGTCGATTAATGTTCCTGGCCTAGTGGTTGGGCACAAGCAAAGTCAACATAAGGGATCGGGAAAATCTAAAAGATCAGTTAAAATGATGTGTGCTTCGCGAACAAGTGGATTTAGAATGCCAGGTTTCTCAGGACTTCGTACTATCAATCATTTGGATACTATGCTGAAACCTGGGCTAGATTTTCACGCAAAGGTATCAATGGCAATTTCTTCACGGCGGGCAAGGGCTAAGAGAATCATACCTAGAGCCATGTTTGAGCGTTTCACGGAGAAAGCAATCAAAGTGATAATGTTAGCTCAAGAGGAAGCAAGGCGTCTTGGTCACAATTTTGTTGGAACAGAGCAGATTCTACTGGGTCTTATTGGTGAAGGCACTGGTATTGCCGCCAAGGTTTTAAAGTCTATGGGAATCAACCTTAAAGATGCACGGGTGGAAGTCGAGAAGATAATTGGAAGGGGTAGTGGATTTGTTGCCGTTGAGATTCCGTTTACTCCTCGTGCAAAGCGTGTATTGGAACTTTCACTCGAGGAAGCTCGCCAACTTGGTATGCATTTGTTAACATTCCTCTATTATACTTTACTACCTAATTTATTAGTTGGAGAGAGCATTTTGATCTTTAACAGTGGTTTTTGTTCTTATTTTTGATCGGTCTATAGCACTTGGCAGTTTTCACGCAGTTTTTTGTCCTGTAATTTGTTGCTACAATTAAGGTAGAGGTGTTTTGGTTATGCAGTGTTTGGTAAATTTATCTATTTAACGTGAGGAGATGGGGACTCGTCTATGTTTTGATTTCATTAAGAGGAGGAAGAACTAAGTGAAAGCGTGGAGAATAAAAAAAAGCTGCGTGATTATTGTATCACAGTAGAAAGAAGAAAAAAAGAAATCACGAACCATATGATAGTTTGTCTATCCCTTACTTCTATCCAGGCGATTGCTCCAAACCCCGTAATACATGGTGTGCCACGACCAAATAGATAGTACTTCTTCGGGTTTTTTTTAGGCCTAATAACGATAAGAAACACAGAGCAAAGTCCATTAATTGCTAGAATTCCTTTTATACCCGTATTTTATTGTGATGCTAGAATTCCTTTGATTGTATTAAAAAAAATTGAGCTGGCGGCTATCTATGTTTTTTTTTTCAGTGGTTGGTTTGTGTTAGGGAATAAAAATCATATCAATTGTAAGTTTTAGCTTGTTAAAATTCTGACTCTTACACCATAAAAATTTCAGGTCACAATTATATTGGATCAGAACACTTGCTTCTAGGTCTTCTTCGAGAGGGTGAGGGTGTAGCAGCACGTGTTCTTGAAAACTTGGGCGCTGATCCTACTAATATTCGCACACAGGCTAGTATTATGCCTTCATTAACCTTTTTTTACCACATTAATGTTTAAATTATTTTTTTCCTTAATTTGCATTAATCTGATAATTTCTTTTGGAATGGGCATAGGTTATTCGCATGGTGGGTGAGAGTGCTGACAATGTTACTGCTACTGTTGGCTCAGGAAGTAGTAACAATAAAACACCAACTTTGGAGGAGTATGGAACCAATTTGACCAAGCTAGCAGAAGAGGTAATGACAGTTCCTAGTTTTCTTCATGACCGATGGTGGATGATACTAGGTGCATAAAAACTAAATTGTTTCCTTACCTGTCCCTCAGGGAAAGTTGGATCCTGTTGTGGGAAGACAGCCACAAATTGAACGTGTCACCCAAATTTTAGGCCGTCGCACAAAAAATAATCCTTGTCTTATTGGAGAACCTGGTGTTGGGAAGACAGCAATTGCTGAAGGTCTTGCTCAGCGGATTGCAAATGGTGATGTACCTGAAACAATCGAGGGAAAAAAGGTTAATAGAAAGAAAACATTTAACGTTTATCGTTATTAAATTGACATTCCATTCAGATCATCTGTTATTCTTTTTTATGTAAGATGCTTTGTTATTCTATATTTGAGTAGTTGACGCATCCCTTTATTAAGATCCCTTTAGGCTTGAAGTGCATTAATGCGCTGATTCATTTTTATTATAATCTGAAATTCAAATTTTTATTAGAAAAATAATGTTGTCAAGGATCAATGTCCTCACAAGTTGGAAAAGGAGGCTTTGATGCCATGATATAATCAACTCTTCCAAAAGCTTAAATTGTTATTTGAAGGCGCGTGATAATGAATGCTTTTATATATCCAATATATTCTTATAATATGCTTTGTTCGCATGAACTAGGTTATAACCCTCGACATGGGTCTGCTTGTAGCCGGAACTAAATACCGTGGTGAGTTTGAGGAGAGGTTGAAGAAACTGATGGAAGAAATCAAACAAAGTGATGATATAATACTTTTTATCGATGAAGTGCACACACTAATTGGAGCAGGAGCAGCTGAAGGTGCAATTGATGCTGCTAACATACTAAAACCAGCTCTTGCAAGAGGTGAACTACAGGTAGTAATTTCCTCAAAGTATTAAAAATGGATTAATTACTTATTGATTCTGTCCTTAATGTCATTGTCCTATATCCAGGAGAATGATATGATTGGTTTTTAGTTGTTGGATTACATTAGCACCACTCTTGAACTTTTTCATAGGAAAAAGTTCTGACCTCTGGTCATAAAGTTTCTAGCAATTCCAGATCATCCGAAAAGAATATATGATCCGTCTGCTGGTTGTTCAGTGTGGTCACAAGTTGTTGCTAACTTGCTAGCGTGTAATAAGAATTTAATAATATATGCATAAGTATCAAATTAATATTGGAATTTTTTAATTTAAAAATTAAAGTGGTGGCATTTCCTACTGGTTGTTCACTCTGCTGTTTATATTTGTACTAAACAATGTTGACTTAAATATTATGCAGTGTATTGGAGCCACAACATTGGATGAATACAGGAAGCACATCGAAAAAGACCCAGCTTTGGAGAGACGATTCCAGCCAGTTAAAGTACCAGAACCAACTGTTGATGAAACCATACAAATATTGAAAGGACTTAGAGAACGTTATGAAATTCACCACAAGCTCCGTTATACTGATGACGCTCTTATAGCTGCTGCGCAACTTTCATACCAGTATATCAGGTTTGTCATGAATCGTCTATTCTCTATTTTGTTCATCTTGCATGTCATTTATGCTGGTATAGATATTATTTCGATATTGCATGTTTAAGCAGAAATTTTCCATTGAAAATTGATGTCCTTGTTTGACTTTTTGAATTCAGTCGTCCTGTGTGAATCTCTTGACATTATTTACATTAGAATCTATAAAATACAGATACTCTAAAATTGGAAAAGTACCAGTGTTGTGTGTGTATTGCAGTATTGGTTCTGATATGTTTATGATATGCATAAGGTGTATCGTTGAGTTTGTATTTCTATTTCTTAATTTTTACTGGTGTTTACCTTCGGGGCATGGCATGACTTTGCCTCATCTAGCAGTTTAACCTTCTAAACTACGATAACTAGATATTTTATTTATTTTAAAAAAAAATTAAAAACTATGTAGCAATATCTCTGGATGTTTTCTTAATTTTTTTATTACTTTTTTGTAAATTGTGATCATTACTTTGAATATATTGTATTAATGAGGAATGGCCAATTTCTCTTGACACATGCATCTGTGTAAAATATGTTTCATGATAATGTATTTAGGTAGAATCATGTCTTTAAATTTTAATTTAGGTAGAATCATTACTTTGAATATATTTATGTAAAATATGTTTCATGTCTTTAAATTTCCCATATGCATACTGTACTAATGTCATATAAATATATGGATTTCTGGGGTTGAAATTATAATTTTGCTGTTTGATTAATAACTATGTTAATCAAAATGCTCATTTCAAAAAGATTCCTGCGTATAATAATGTTTGCTCCGTGCAGTGATCGATTTTTGCCTGACAAAGCCATTGATTTGATTGATGAAGCTGGTTCACGAGTCCGTCTTCAACATGCACAGGTATATTGTTTGTCTACCTTTTAACTAGCAGTTTTTTTTTTTTTAAACAGGCCTTTAAGTTCTAACTTCTATTATTTAGCTAATTGGGCTATTATGTGGTTTCAGTTGCCAGAAGAGGCAAAAGAACTTGACAAGGAGGTCAGGAAGATTGTTAAAGAGAAAGAGGAATTTGTTCGCAACCAAGACTTTGAAAAGGTAACTTCCTTCACTGAAGATTTAACCTGTAAAGTTTTATAGTTCAATTTATATACGCTCTCGGTGTAAAATATTTTTACATGTGCATCTAATGATGTGTTGACACATCATTTAATGAGTTAAAAACATGTGACTTGTCATGCCCATTAATGGTGTCAACACATTAGATGCATGTGTAAAACTTTTTTCCACTGACAGTGTATAAAAATTAAATCCTATGTTTTAACATCAAACATTTTCAGGAAGATTGTCAACTACCTTTATCCAATTAGACATTGTTGTTGTCTATGAAAAATAATACTTGTGCTGGAGTAAATATAAGAAGTATGCCTGAAATTTTATAGTTGGCCTAGAATGATCTCTGCTTCTAGCTTATTGAGTTCAAAAAACACTTTAGTGTTACCCCAGTTGTCTGTTCCTGATTCAAACGTGCAATATTTTAGTCAATAATTTCTGACTTGGTGACACATGAATTTCTGAATAGGCTGGAGAACTACGTGATAAAGAAATGGATCTAAGGGCGCAGATCTCGGCCCTTGTAGAGAAAGGCAAGGAGATGAGCAAAGCAGAGAGTGAGGCAGCAGATGAAGGTCCTATTGTGACTGAAGTTGACATTCAACATATCGTGTCCTCCTGGACGGGCATTCCTGTTGATAAAGTCTCAGCAGATGAATCTGATCGCCTCCTCAAGATGGAAGATACTTTACACAAGCGAATCATTGGTCAGGATGAAGCAGTAGAAGCCATTAGTCGGGCTATCCGTCGAGCACGGGTTGGATTGAAGAACCCTAACCGTCCAATTGCTAGCTTCATCTTTTCTGGTCCAACTGGTGTGGGGAAGTCTGAATTGGCCAAAGCATTGGCTGCCTACTACTTTGGCTCTGAAGAAGCCATGATTCGTCTTGACATGAGTGAGTTTATGGAAAGGCACACTGTCTCCAAACTTATTGGTTCACCTCCTGGATATGTTGGTTACACCGAAGGTGGTCAGTTGACTGAAGCAGTTCGTCGTCGTCCTTACACTGTTGTACTCTTTGATGAGATAGAGAAAGCTCATCCTGATGTATTCAACATGATGCTTCAGATCCTTGAAGATGGAAGACTAACGGACAGTAAAGGCCGAACTGTGGATTTCAAGAACACGCTTCTTATAATGACGTCAAATGTTGGAAGCAGTGTGATTGAGAAAGGAGGCCGCCGAATTGGATTCGATCTTGATTATGATGAGAAAGATAGCAGTTATAATAGAATCAAGAGTTTGGTGACTGAGGAACTAAAACAATATTTCAGGCCAGAGTTTTTAAATAGGTTGGATGAAATGATTGTTTTCAGGCAACTCACAAAATTGGAGGTGAAGGAAATAGCAGACATAATGCTCAGGGAGGTGTTTCAGAGACTGAAGAACAAAGAAATTGAACTTCAAGTAACAGAAAGATTTAGGGACAGGGTGGTTGACGAAGGTTATAATCCTAGCTATGGAGCCAGGCCTCTAAGAAGAGCCATCATGCGACTTTTGGAGGATAGCATGGCTGAGAAGATGCTCGCCAGAGAGATCAAAGAGGGTGACTCCGTAATAGTGGATGTTGATTCGGACGGTAATGTGATTGTTCTCAATGGTACCAGCGGTACTCCAGAGTCGTTACCAGAGGCTCTTGCTATATAATGTGGTTACCATTTCTATGATGTATGTATGCACTTGATTTATTAAAGCATAGCCATAGTATGTTTTACTTGTCGATAAATCTTTTAATTTATCACTGATAGGCCCAGTCACGTTTTCCCTTAGCAGCCTAGCAAATCAAGTTGAGAAAAAGGGGGTTAACATTATAGGAATAAGTGGGATAGGGGAAAACCAAAATGGGTGTGGGAATGATGAAAAAGATTTGTATATGACATGCCTTGGACATGTTCATCTTCATCCATGGCTATTTCATTGGAAGTTGGAGTGTTTTATGTTTTCTCTGATAGACTATATAATGTAACATCCCAGCACTGCTGTACAGTATTGCTATGGCGTATTTATTGCTCGACATGTAATGACAAATACTTGTATGACAACCACAAATTCAGGGAAATTTGAGCTGTTTAAATATGTTGTCCCCCAATGTACAGGGTTGCATGTCTTAGGTTCATTCTATAGATGTATTCCTAGTTTACGGAATGACAGAGTTAATTTTCCCCACAAACTTCCACTGTAATAATCGTCGGCATACAATATCTTATTTTAAAGAAAGAAATAAGTATCCCCAAATAAATCCCAAATAAACTTTTTGATATAGTTTGATATTTGGTGAGGATGTGGAGTAGTCCAAAGTGTGAGCGAATTGCCTGGATAAAATTCAATCCCCGAGGTAAGGTCCTAAACGAATAAACTGTCGCTATGGTTTGATAACTTTACAATTGAGTTTACCATGAAATTTACACAGTTTATAATAGAATACTCTAATCAAACTTAAGCCACAGCCAATGTTAGGGAAAGATTTGATCAGATGTGCCAACCCATTAGTTAAGTTTTTTTGACGAAACCCATTAGTTAAGTAAAAAGCAATTTGAATAGATTTTTTAGTAAATACTTAATGCATAGCTTTTAATTGCACGCTTAAAAGTTCTATAGTTCCATTTTGGTGCGAAAAATGGAGTATGGCATATGGCATTAAGTTTCAAAGGGTAAGTACCGGACAAGGATTGCCTGCAGGGTCCATCATTTACGCAAAATTTACCCAAAAGTTATAAAAAGTTTGAATAAAGAAAAAAACCTGCAGTTGAGTTTAACTGCAGGTAAGTAACCATACTGCAAGAAAAAAACTAAAAGATTTCATATGCTGACGTTGCCAAAGTTTTAACCCAGATAAAAATTCCAAGAAACTGAAAAGTAAATCTTCAATGACCTTTTGTTGCAAGAGAAATTTATTAATCTGTCATTGAATGAGATTGCCTTTGAGTGGGGCTGACTCTCCCACCACGGCTAATATTCAAATTGGTTAATGCCTTTTGGATTTCCATTGTCATGGCACTATCAACACTCCCTGATGATAGCCTTTTATGTGACTTCTGAAGATGGATCTTAAGCGAGCCGCTGCTCAGTCCAGCATTCTTGCCACATATAGGACAAGTTTTCATTGTTGGTTTCCGCCGCTGCCACTCCATTGAAACCTTCCCATGCAGTTTTTTATCAAGTCCTTGTAAGATCTTTGCAAAACCATCATTAGGCTGCGCTCGGCTGTGAGCTTTTCTCATAGCATTCCATGCTACCGATAAAGTGAAATTCCTGCATCACAATTCACAATTGCTTTCAGTTTCAAACTGTCCCGGATGTCACTTGCATTGATATTCTTAACATCAAGGAAGATAAACTTAAAATCGCCAATATCACACATACTAAACGATATTTTGATTGCATCATTGATAATTGTACAAATAAATATTTCACTAGCTGAAAATACCTATCTGATGACATGATTTGTGATTAAGATTAAACTAATTAATTATAATAAATGAAACATTGATTTGGTTATGGAGGGCCGTCTCCGGAAAACATAAGTTTCAACTTTAGACAAGATTGTGTTTATAGGTTTACTTACTTTCTGAGCATCAAGTAAGCAAGGAGTACAGTGACACTTCTGCTTCTCCCTTCAAAGCAATGAACTAAAACTCTCTGACCTGCTCTCTCAACATCTTCTATAAAATCACAAGCTTCATCAAATAGGATGCTGATGTCAGAATTCTCAGTGTCACACACCTGTTCAGATAGGAGAGTGAAAAGAAATACAAAGATTTATTCCTTGGCAAAATTTAAGAGGTCAGAACCTTTTGATGATTCGTCCTTTAAAATAGTCACTCAAAACTCATCAAGGCCCCACTCCAATAGAAAACAAGATTAATCCCGTATGAAAATGATTTATATAAATAATATAAACAAGACTTAGACAAAAAGGATGTCCCCGTGAGCTTAGCTCAGTTGGTAGGGACATTGCATTATATAATATATAATATATATGCGGGGGTCGGGGTTTGAACCCGGGATTCTCCACTTATTCACCTTAAGAGGTGAATTTCTAGCCACTAGGCTACTCGACCAAAAAAAAAAGACAAGAAGGAAGTCAACAACTCTCATGCAAAAACCTTTGCAAGTAAATTAGTAGAATAATCAGGGGTAAAAGATGACTTACAGAGAAGTTTTTGTAAGTAAATAGATCAGGAAATTGAGAATCTGATTGTCCAATTTCGTTAGCACACAAACACAAAATATGAGTGATTCCCAAGTGTTGCATTGTGTGTACAGATCGAGCACATTGTGCTCCACCAATGAACAAATTATTTGTAACAGCAGATGGTCTCTCTGTGTTTTCAACCTCAGATATCAACGCAATCCTTTCAAGGATATGCTCAAGTCTGACCTGAAAGTTAATGGTTATGAATATGTATCCTCTATGAATGGATTGACTTTAATAATTCTGCATAACATTTTTAACTCAGATACCTTCAATTCATATGCATCAACAACGGTGTTGCTATCACTACCCTCAAAAAATCCTGAATTGAAATTGTTCTCCTGGCATAACTTGATAGCATCATTTTTAAGCATTTCATTCCAATGTTCCAATTCTTTATAAGATTCTGCATCAACCTGGAAAGTATGATAAAGAATAAGTCAAGAGGGAAAAAAAATGTATGGTAAAAGAAATGTCGTGGTACATGTAAAGACACCAAATCAATTAAACAATAGGAGAAAACAAGAGGAAAAGGTAAGAGTAGTGCGTTTGTCCAAAATAAAAAATCAGTAACAATTTGCCTATAATTGATACGTTCACTCAGAAAAGCCAATAGCCAACAAAAGCACATCCAAGCCATTGTTCACAATAGTTAACTTCGTTGACACAGACTTGCCATAAATCATTTTATTTTGCACAATAAGCATATGAATAAAATCAATGCAAATCAATTAAACAATAGGAGAAAACAAGAGGAAAAGGTAAGAGTGGCGCGTTTCTCCAAAATAAAAAATCAGTAACAATTTGCCTATAATTGATACGTTCACTCAGAAAAGCCAATAGCCAACAAAAGCACATCCAAGCCATTGTCCACAATAGTTAACTTCGTTGACACAGACTTGCCATAAATCATTTTATTTTGCACAATAAGCATATGAATACAATCGATGCAAACAGTGCACCAAAACAATAACCTGGATAAAAACATTCGCAGAAGCAAGGTCATGTGCTAGTAAACAGACTATGCTACCTAGAGACAAACCTTGGCAAATTTATGAAAGTCGCGGAGCTTAGCTGTAAAGCGGGAACCAAGCAAAGGCTCCACACTTCCTTTAGAGGATTTTCCATGACAACCTTCTCTTGACATAGGAGAAGCAGAGTCACAAAAATCTCTATTGCCTGAAGATGGTGAAGCCCTTGGAACAGATCTCTGTGGATCTGAATCACAAGAATCTCGATGGCTATCATTAGAAAACTTCTCCTTACTTGTTGGAGAGTGACAACTACCAGTAGCAGGTGAAGGTGAATCTTCTTTTTCAGACTCCCCTGATGAAATTTTGCTTATAGTACTATTAAATGATCGCAACAAGTCATCAAGTTTTTTGTGCAATGAATGTAGGAATACATGGAATCCTTGCAGATCCATGAGAGCAGCACGAAAACCACTGCGGAACTCACGGACTATTGATGTTATGTCACTTCCTTGTACATCAGCACTTCCTAATTTCCCTCCCGTTATATCATGTAACAGGTTAGAGGAAAACTTAGAGCTATTTAGTACTAACTCAACCAACTTAGGATAATTGACCTGATCATCTGCACGTTTTCCAGTTGGGGGTCGACGAGGAACACCAGAGTCAATAGCCACAATGTTGGAGCCAGCAAACATTGAATCTCCTGATGTTTGACTTTTAAGGCACATGTCATCAGATGATTCTCTTATCTGTGTAAGACGAGAGCTTTGCGATCTTATTCCATGATTATGAGAACTCGATCTGCTGTCTATTGAAATTGACCTTCTTTCTTTCTGAAGTGTCACAATCATCCCGGACCCATATCGGTTCATTGCAAAATCAAAGGCATCTCCTATTGTATCTAAATTTGAAGAGATTGTCTTTTCGGCCAATAACAAATTTGCAGGGTTCCCACGCCACCTAAGTTGACGACATGGAAGCCTGTCTTCATTTCTGATAACAAGATCTAACATCATTACCCTGCCAAGGGCTGCTGATATTCTTTCTGCGGAATCCTGTGATTCAAATGCGCTAGAGCTTTCAAGCAAAGGTGAACCGTGTACATAACTACAAGATTATGAATCATTAGAATAAATATCAAACGTTATCTTGCAAATGAATAATTGACAACAAAATACAACTCATTATTTACTTTCATTTCATTGTTTTTCTGAGAAATAGTGATATTAAATTTAATCTAGTTACTCACAATTACTAAGAATGCGAAAATAAAAAGACCCATAATTTTCAAACTACCCCAACTTCCAATACATCACACATGGAAAGGAGCATAAAAAATTTATTTATTTATTTATTTATTTTTTGGTTATATCACACATGAGAAATTGATATTAAATTTCTGAGAAATTTTGCTTTTCAAATCGTTGTAGTAACCCAAATATAGGATGATATTTTTTCGCACCACATTTGAAATTTTCAGGTCATGCCCTATCATGAACAGCAGAACATGACTATTTAAAGAAAATTCTCAAGAGGTAACAAAAGCCTCACGGCAAGCAAAGATATCTCATGCTGCCATCAGAGCCACGCTGAAAACTTTTATCATATGAAAACTATATTTAAATTATACCTCAAAAACAAGAGGCACCGACTAAGCTCGAGTGCTTCCAAAAGTTCGGAACATGTCGTTTCACTGATTAGATCACTCTCAGAACTTGCTGAGTCCCTTGCTTTTTCTGCAGCTTTCTTTATTTGGAGCCATTCCAAACTGGTATTGTGAATGACTCTAGCCTGTTTCATACAAATAAAAGTGAAAAACGAATATGATTACTACAAATTACAATGCGGATGTCATAGATGAGTTAAGTAAGAAGAGAACAACCTGTGGAGTTTGGACTCCCAACCGCTTCGCGAATTCATATCCAAGGCGTTCAGACTGTGTTGCCATTCTTGACGACGATATCTTTATGACAGCTGCTGCTTCTTTTGGAGAAGCATCGTCACTTCCCTGAACATTGAAAATGGCAAAGAAGACAACCCCTCCAGAATTTACAGTTACCTATGTGGACACAAATGAAATGAGAAGAAATGAGACAGAAGCCATGAAAATAAACAGTATGCATGCATGCTTCTGCACTACAAAAAGAAAATAAAACACAAGAAAACATTGATTAAATAAAACGAACATGCCTACACTAGTATTCTAGAAATATAATTGACACCTAGAAAAAATGAATTAACATAATAGGTGGGGATACAGCAAGGAAGCTTTAAGCGAAATAACTGAGACAGAAACTAAAGCAGAAAGATATTATAATTTATAATATTCTTGGAAGTAAAGAGTATAATGAGCATAAGAAAACAACAAACCTCAAGAGGTCTATTGATTTCATCCTCAGAATGTTCATTGCTGATGGCGTGCTCAGTGTGGTGAAGGGAAGAGAGCATGTCCCAAGAAAATGAACTTGATTCAATGTCCAACATTTCAGCTTTACCAAGCCTATCCCACAAACTAATTTCAGTTTGCTCGGGAAGCTGATCAATTTTTGCATCCTCGGCAGATTGTCTAAGACTATAAACAATTTAAAATACATTTTCAGTAAGTGAATCGAGAAGATAGAGGGATGAAACCAACCGAAAAGGAAGAGTGGAAGAAGAGCGAGGGAATCCAGAAGATCGATGATTGGAAGTTCGTTTCCGAACTGATTGAAGCCATTGTGTGAACATAATAGCCGGTCCAGTAGTGATGTCTCCCAACATACACAAAACCTGAAATAATCAACAAAGTATAAAGAATGAAAGAACCCAATTAAAAATAAAATAGAAAGTAGCATACATACCCGGGAAGTAACAGTGAGAGGTGATGATCCCTCAGAATCAGATTGATCTTTACCCTGCAAGGACATTTGTTGCTCTTTTGACATGTTGCACTATTTGAATCAAAAACTGCCGTTAACTGCAAAATTGACCTGTTTACTTTTTCAACTGCAATCCTGGAGGGAGGAGCCGGAGAAGGGGGTATAAAATATAAAACAAAGAAAAAATAGAATATAATATAAGTATGAGAGATAAAATTATCATTATCATTTCGCCGGTTTAAGTTCAAATTCAAAAATCTAAAAAGAAAAACGAAAACCAAAGTCAAACTTATTTAATTTGTTTCGTTTCCTAATTTATCATCCTGTTAAAATTTACAATTTCATTCCTTTTATTTCAACGGTTTCTTTGCTTTCATTTCTTATATTATTACCGATTCTTTTCTTCCTGTTAGTAATTTTTTTCCCGTTCAAATGGTAAGAGGTCCAAAATCAAATTATTTTTTTTATTTTTTAATATGGACCCACGTGATTAATGAGTTCATAATGAGATCAAATGAAAATGAATTATTTGAGAGAATTAAGTTTGATTTGTTGTGTGAACAATTTTTGGCCTCAAATTTTGAATGACTGATTGCCATTTAAATGCATTCAGAGGTTTTTTCTCGTTTCCTAAAAAAAGAAAAAGGTTTTTTCTCGTCTATATTCTCATAAAAACAATTGTTTTTTTTGTTTTTTTAATAAAATGAAGGAATCAAAACAATTTCTTTTATATTATAATTAATATTATAATAAGATTTTTTTGGCAAACTTTATATTATAATAAATTAATACCAACAATTAATGATTTTATATTAAATTAATTGCACTTTTAGTCCTTCTATTTTATCAAACTCACATAAATAGTTTGTTCGCTTTATTTGATAAAACCAAACTTTTGTATCCTCTATTCACAAAAATAGTTTGATGAATCTTTAAACAAATTCTATTTTTTATGCCAAAATTTTACTTTTGGGGACAAAAATTACTAAATTTGGGGGAAAAAATCAACGTTGGGATCAAAATTGAAATATATGTGCTAAGTCAAGGATAAAAAGGTTTGATTTAAAAAAAAACTATTTTCGTAAGTTTGATAAAATAGAGAACCAAAAGTACAATTAAATATTGTACATTTCATGCAATTTAATCATATGGAATTACATTATATATTTATTTAAAAAAATAAAGAATTACAGTCGTATTCTTTGCCTTTTTTTCAAAAACAAAATTATATAAGACGTATTAAACGGTTTTAGATTTTAATAAAAATTTACCAAAATGATTTATATCTATATGATTTCTATTTTCAATCAAATGGTTAGTTCCATCAAATATGTATCAATTATGAAAATATTTATCCAAAACTTGATTCACACCACATTCACTTTTGAGGGAAAATCACTTAGTTTCTCAATTTTTAAATAGACTAAACACTAGCAAACCAAATCGATATAAATATTTGGCACAATGCCTTTCCTCAAGAAGATTGGGGTTTTTTGTGTTGAATGCTTCTTGATTGGGGTTCTTGTGTTGAGAGAAAAAAACACCAACAAAGAGGGAACTCAAAAGTGGGTTAGGGATTTTGGGTTGAGAGCTTACGCATGAGATTTTAAGGCTGAAAAATATGTTCTAAACACTTTGGGTAGTTAGGAATCATTAGGAAAAGGATTAAAGCTTTTTTTAGTGAGTTATGGAGTGATTATCAAGTGAAGATTTCAAAGAGATGAAAGGAGAGGAATTACGAATCGTTCTTGGTAAACATTGGAGGTGAATTATTGGTCACTTTTGTAACTTTTTTTGTTGTCAAGAGAGATGAAAGGGTAGAAAATAGGGTTAGTTCTTCGTTAAGTTCTTGAAGCTTCTTGTAAAAAAATTGTATATCTTGTAAGGATTCGTTGTTAGTTAATATGAGAGTTGATTTGTTCCTTATATGTAGGTCAATATGGACCGAACCGTGTAAAATAATATTTGTGTGTTTTGTCCTCTTCTCTCTTTATTGATGTCTTTCGATTGATTGAGTAAATTTGTTATACATATTGGTTCTAGATCTGTTATAGGTTGAATCTTTATTTGCTTGGACTATATAGTTTGGTTGTCATTGTTATTTGTTCAACTTTTCTTGTTGAATTCACAACAAGTGGTGCCGCCTATGGGAATGGAACAAATTTTTCAACGGGTTGTGGAAAGTTAAGATGGGAGCAATCTTAATTCAGCTTAAACATATAGATGTTTTGAAGGGTGGGGCATCGATGCAAGTCACTCTAAAACAATTGGAGTAAACTGAGATGATAAATAAGGAAATAAATATTATTATCTCGTGCCTTATTAGAGACAAAGAATCGAGGAAAATCATGACGAAGAACACCATGGTAGTGATGTGGACCAAGCTAGAATCGTTGTATTTTAACAAGTCATTGGCTCATAAGTTACATATGAAACATCTACTCTATTATTTCAATGATAGAGTCAAAATCCATAATGGAGCAATTGACGGAATTCAACTCAATCTTTGATGATTGACGGAACATTGAAGTGAACTTAATGATGAACATTGCCCAAATCTTTTGAACATTTCAAGGAAGCACTCCTTTACAAAAGGAATCCTTACCTTGGAGGAGGTCCGGTCGGTGTTAAGACCAAGGAGCTAACCATGCTTAAAGACTTGAAGAAAACACGAATGTCTAAAAGGGAAGTGGGAATAGAGGAAATTGAACTAATTCAAAAGCAACAAGGCGCCAAGTCAAAGTATAAGTGATTCAATTGTTAGAAGATTGATCACGATTGTCCCAAGTTGATGGACAAGAGATTTCATGCAAGTTCACTTTGTATCGAAGGAGAATTATGAGAATGTGAAGACACTATTTTACTAGATGATGCTTGGTGTTTTGTTTGAATAATATAATATTTTATTTGTTTTTAAATCGTTAATAAAATTAAAAATGTAATAAACAAACAACATTTTCTAAAATAAAATATAACAAGTAAGCAATCAATCAATACAATCCAAAATAATTCTTCAATATCAAAATTTTGATACAAAAGTAGACACATTATTTTTTGCCACTTGTGTACGATGAAGAGTGCTGGTATACTGAATTCACCATACCAATTTTTTGTGCCATTCCTTTCTTTTGTCACATCTTTTTTCATTGTTGAATATATTTACTGTCTATTTGGAATATTTGCAGAGCACAAATGTCATCAGAAGTCCCTTTCTGAACAAAAGTTGCTCCTTTGGGCCAAGAATTATTACTTGAGCATAACCTTCCTGAATAGACATTTTTGTCTTTTGAATTATCCTACCTTATCTTTTATAATCAACACCCAATTTCCTTAGATGTCATGGACTCATGATTTCAAACCTTATAGTATTTAGGTAATTGCTCTTTAGGCACCAAGCAAGTGTCAAATGGTAGTTAACTATCGTTCGGATCACTTTTAAAATCGGTTAAACCGATTTAAAAACCGTTCTGCAACGAGTTTGAGTTTTGCTTGTGAGTAATTCTTAGGTGCCTAAAGAGTAATGGCCTTGTATTTATGTCTTTAAATCAATTGTTGGCCCAAAAATTTAGAACAAGAATCCACTTGCATTCTCTTCAACAACTTTTTTAGATAATCTCTTCACTAGACTTAATTAACAGCTCAATAAAGAACAAGCAAGCACACAAAAACTCAAGTACAAAAGGTTGAAAACCAAAAAGGCCAAAAAGGTAATATAAAAAATTGGCCAACTTTTCTTTTTGACATTCTGCACAGTTACTACCACATTACTTTACTGATTATTAGATATTAAAGGATAATGCTTACTTACAAGTTACAATCTCAACTAAATAGTAAACACACAAAAGGGAAAGGGTGTGTCAGAAAACTTCAGGTAAAGGCCTTCCTTCCAAGAATGATTTGAATAGCACGAGTGATCTTTCAGGCTGTGAGAAAGGAGCTTCATGTGCAGCACCTCTGACTGTGGCAAATGAGAGAACATTGCCATAAACTTGAGTCCACCCACCAACCTAAGTTTCATTAAAATTTATATTAGTTTATCATGTATTCTACACAGTAGATACGATCCTAAGCGTACAATACCTCAAAAATGCAATGGTTAAGGTCGTAAAATGGCCTCTAGGAGAGCCTAAGCCACACATGAGGGCTGAAAAAACCTTGTAGCCCCTTAGCCTCAACCCGGGACTAGTGTTCCGTACACTAAAAAGTCCAACATTACAGGAAATCGAGGCTATGTCTAGCTTATAAACATCCATTCTCTTAAATCCATTGAGGCAACTAAGGATAAAACTGTGAGGTGTTACACAAGACTCAAAGCGGACAAAACTTCAGAAAGTCAGGACGACCGATTTGAGGTCGAAACAAATAGATATTACTGAATAGATGCTTTCATTATACTGTTGTTGTGAATACAGACATAATAAAGTTCAAACAAAGAATAAAATCTACAGTTCTGCACAGAGCCCAATTGACAAAGACTAAAGCCAAGGGGAAGGGATCTTTCCACTTTGGGGGAAAGAGTAGTCAGTGATCCCTAGTGACTCCACTGAAGGCTTTCTGGCCTCTTATAAAATGGAGCCAAAATTTTGACAATGATTTCTCAACAATTCAAACAAGTTATTTAATTAATATATATTTACCTGTTGGCCTTCAAACCATACTCTGTAAGGAACTGTTGTATTCAGTCCTAATTGTCTAGCCAATTTTTGAACTAAGGTTCTGCTTCCAGTCAGTGGAATCACTGAGTCTTGATCTCCACTGTAGCAATAATAATGCACATTGGCATGTTAGTTTTATCACTAAAAAACATGTATGAATCCTCTAATTCAAGCAACAGAAAAAAAAAAAAAAAAAAAAGGAGGGAAA
>Ga0228710_1000326_pt1 | contig 55096 bp, 35 predicted proteins | sample MedpolnodulmetaG_FD_177995 | JGI IMG/M metagenome (GOLD analysis project Ga0228710, IMG submission 177995) | Root nodule microbial communities from Medicago polymorpha collected in Santa Monica, California, United States - pink nodules | ecosystem: Host-associated > Plants > Roots > Nodule... | reverse complement strand
ACAAGAAGAGTCTACTCACTCACGTTCATTGTAGACATAGAGAAGAAGAAGGAGAAGAACATAAAATAAATAACAAGAAAATAAAGATGAACTTTTATTCAAAGAAACAATTGTCACTTATTATTTCCAAGAACAAAAGATGGTTTATAGTTTAACATTTACTTGAGCCCCAAGAATTAAACGACTAAAGTCTTGCACAAGAAACCATGGGCTCTAGGTTAGAAATACTAAAATAGGCAGCTTGTCGAAGAAGCAAAAACAGCAAAAGGGTAATATGGGGCGCGCCTATGCTATATTTTGGTACAAGATCTTCAATTTCTTTGCACAAGATATTTTTGTATAAGATCTTCATATTTTTGACATGAATCAACTCTAATTCTCCTTTGAATATTTGACAATTTAAATGTCTCGGGGGACTGCAGATTGTTTGGGATACCACCTTCACGTAGGAAGTCAGGTAGAGCAGCTCTTGCCCCCTAGAGTCAATGATGCTCCCTAAGTAGTGCTGCAGAATTATAAGGTAAAAGACACCACCTTCACGTAGGAAGTCTGGTAGGGCAGCTCTTGTCCCCTAGAGTTAATGATGCCCCCTAATTATGCATTTGATTCTATCCTCCTTTTAGAAGGATTTATGGAAGCTATTTTTAGTTATTAGAGAAACACCACCTTCATGTAGGAAGTCAGGTAGGGCAGCTCCTGCCCCCTAGAGTTAATGATGTTCCCTTATAGATATTTTTGCTTCCTCCCCACTTTTGATTTATCTAATTATTTCCCACACAAACTTATACTACTTTTACTCTGAAGACTTTTAAGGGTTTAATTTACTATTAAAGTTAGAACGTGCTCTTTAAAATACCTACTCAGACACTTACTCAAGGATTGCAACTTTGTGCTTTTCTCATTGGAGAATTTTCACAATAAAACATGATGTGGGTATAGCAAGAACACTTAAAACACAAGAAATCACTTTCATGTACAAAAACAACTATTTGGGAAGAGACACAAAATATTTATGTCATAATTTTCAATAAAAACAAATCGCTTAACATGCCCTTCACAACAAAACAAAACAAAAAAAATTTAAATTCAAGGGAGTTTGGAAACATTATGACACTTAACAAAAATAAAGACAAGACACTTTGTTGGCTCCCCCCACACCTGGGAGAAGAAGAAGAAGAAGAAGAAGAAGAAGAAAGAGGAGAAGAAGACGAAAGAGGAGAAGTAAGAGGAGAAGAGTAAAGGAAAAGGAAAGCTCACAATTTATTGAGGTCCATAAGATGAACCTTGGAGGTTAAGGTGTTGCATCATGTTCCGGAGCATTTGGTTGTTTTCTTCGTTTATGCGATTGCCCCTTTGGACATCATTTTGCAGCCCGACGATTTCAACACCTTGTCTTTGTTGCTCGGTGCTTATTCGTTGAACTTCGGTTTGCTTCCATGCCCACCGTTCATCATCATAGTTCCCACCGGCTTCTTGCTCATGGTGCAAGTGTGCATCTTTCTCCTCTTCATCACCATCATCATCTACTTGTGGGTTAGTGCCAACATAAGGCAAATTCTCCACCACCTCCGGAATAGTTATGTCCGGATTAGGTAGAATAATCAAACAATTAGCATTATTGACGTTCCACTCATGTTGGTATTTGTGAGACAGGCCGTAAGGTTTAAGGAAGAACATAGAGGTGACTGTATCTAAGTTTAGATAATTATTCTCCTCAATCCTATTGATCTCTTCGCTCACATTCACTCCAAACTTCCTAGCAATGAAGGTGATGATTCAACCTACCACTATATCACCTTTATCATCCGGTTTCTTTTTAACAATTGAAACAAGATAATCAAGCAAATAATAACAAATGTTAACAGGGTGGTTATAAAGCATAGCCCACAACATAAACAGTTCATCAGTCCTCATCATTCCTACCTCTTTCCTACCCCAGATGGTGAAAGCCATAACCCTTTGAAGGTACCTAAGCACATGGTTGTGAATGTTACTAGCCTTATTGGAGCGGGAATTGTATTGGTTTAATCCGGTTATGCTCTTCCAAAAGGTAACAAGGTCGTAGTCGGTTGGTCTTAAAGTTTGATCCCAAGAGTCACGGATATGCGAGCCACTTAACATGCCCTTCGCAACAAAACAAAACAAAAAAATTAAAATCCAAGGGAGTTTGGAAACACTGTGACACTTAACAAAAATAAAGACAAGAACAAAAGATGGTTTTACAAACTAGATGACTGCTCTATTTATAATCTAACATTGACTTGAGCCCCAAGAATTAAATCACTAAAGTGTTGCACAAGAAACCATGGGCTCTAGGTCAGAAATACTAAAATAGGCAGCTTGTCGAAGAAGCAAAAGCAGCAAAAGGATAATATGGGGCGCGCCTATGCTATATTTTGGTACAAGATCTTCAATTTCTTTGCACAAGATATTTTTGTATAAGATCTTCATTTTTTTTGTTGCATGAATCAGCTTCAATTCTCCTTTTTTTTGCTCAAAGACTCAATCTTTTGAATATTTGTTCCTGAAATAAAATAACTTGCAATTGAAGTAAAATAGCTCTAAAAGAAAATAAAAACATATTAAATCTAAATAAAATAAACTCAAATATTATATTAAAATAACTAATTATCGACTCATTATTGACTCATCAATGCGTTAAATTGTTGTTGTTTAGCGTTACAAAAATCCAAATTTTTTTTTTTTTGGATAAGCCAGGAGAAAGGACATGCATCAAGAGGAAGCACCGACATCCCAACTAGGTTGGCATCTCGGAGAACCTCTATCTTATGTCGTCAAACTCAAAATATTATTTAAAAAAAGTGAAAAATATGTACAAGTGGGAGGACTAGGCCAAGACCCTCGAAACAAGAAAGAAAGCTAAAACAAAAAATAAAGAAAAAATAACAGGGAATATATAATTAAGCACACCACATCTGTCCCTAAAGAAATCAACACTCAAAGCTGGGGCAAAGCAATTAACCAAACAAAACCCTCATAAGCACCCAACACAACATTAAAATCTCCCAAAAACAAAAGATCAACCCATAAATCCCGACGGGACAAGTACGACGTGCTAGCATATATCGCCACAATATATATATGTGTGTGTGTGCGCGCGCGCGCGCGCGTTAGTATTAATATACAATATATTTAATTAATAAAACAATAATGATACGTGCTATTGATATATTATGTATAAAAATAATGAATTTGACATTTAATTAATATTTATATAATAAAAATAAATAGTCGACAATTTAGCCCATGCTTGACACGGGTGTCCAAACTAGTAATATATACATTACTCCTGAAGTATTATATTTACTTTAGTGCAAAACAAATCAATAGTTAATAAAGATAATTTTGTAAACCTATCTTAAAACTCACAATTTAAGATACATCTTTATCAAGAAACATCGTGCAACCATACATCTCTAAAATATGAAAAAAGAGGGAGGTTGCCAGAGATTAATCCAACAACTAAAAACAAGTAAGGTGTGCTTCTATGTGGCGATGCGCACAGGAGAGCTAATGTACTTTTAGGCACAATATGCATTTTGAAAATTGCTCTTCTCTCTTTCAAAATTGCTCATTTTCTTAATTATGTTCAACGTGAGTTAGCTCACGTAGGCATGTGAATGAGCAGAAACAAAAGGGAGAAGAGCAATTTCCATGCATTTTGTAGTTAATGGGACTTGTTGTGTTGGGTCATCCAAATAGGTTTTGATTCAGTCCGGAAGTCCTTACTATCTTTATGACATAAGAAGTTTTTAGGATAAGAAGTATTTGAGGTCGATCCAAAAGTACATCCATGAGGAAATTGAGGCAGTGCATCTGTACATGCATGAAGATAGAGCGTTTTTAGTGGGATTAGTTGCCAAATTAAATGTGTGTTGAGTTGAGGGGACACTTTTTCATTGACTGACGACATGTGTACCACAGGGGTTTAGGGGGAAGGCAACGCACCTAGATCAACTTGAGTACAATTCACTCCCGTTTTGAATATGAAGCACTTCAGTTTATCATTTACTCCCTTAACCTTTACAGTGAGTGGAGTTTGAAAGTGATAGTGAGAATCTAATCAAAATTCAAAACCATGAAGGGCGCTATAGATCTTCCTAGGACATACATAAAGAATATAGTGTATGGAATTAGAAGCAAACTAAGTAGTTTTAAGGATCTATCTTTCAATTTTACGGGTAGACTTCGTAATAGACTAGCCCATGAATTGATCCAGTTCGTTTTAGTTGAGGCTAATAGAGTTTAGACAGAAGATATCTCCACTAATATAGTAGCCCAAGTATATGATCTTATCAATCAAAAAATATGTTTCATTCCTTTCAACAAAAAAAATAAAATAAAACTAGGCTCAAAAGTGTTTATGTTAGTAAATAAAGTCAAATAAGTCAATTTAAACAAAATTTTAATTTATTTTAATACCTTTTGAGATAGCAATATTAATCTAAAATTATACAAATACTAAAAGCAAGAGAAAGAACATTTTGAAACATGCAAAATGACCATGTTTCTAACAAAAATAAAGGAATAAAAGCTCTTGAAGGACTTGACAAAATTTGACTGACCGCCTTTAAAAAAAAAGATTTGGCATACCGATCAATCCAACAAATTCGTTAAGTTTTTTTTTTTTTTTTTTTTCTTTTGGGGGGGGTTTTTTAGACATCCGGGGTATTCGAACGGCTGAAATCATGTGGGTTTGGGTATGGTTTCCATATTTAAACCGATCCAAATTAAAATAACAAATTCATTCAAAAAAGTGAAAAATTGTAGTGACTATTTTTATTGTTTTGCCCACATGCTACAACTTGGTGTAGTTGCAGTTGCTAGAGAAGTTAATTAGTTATGTTGATACAGTTTTTCCCTAAATTTAGTATTGACCGTGAATGTTGTGATTACTTCTCCTAATAGACATGATGCTTAAGAACAGGGGCGGATTTACCACCCAGTTAGCCTGGTCACGCGCCCGGGCTCAACCCATACTTTCTTTGTATCGCTACAAGAAATTTGACTTATAGTGACGACCAAAATCCGTCACTATAGAGAAAATTTTCGCAGCTAAATCTGTCTATCATTGTCAAATGGTTATCATTGCATGTTTTCCACCTTTACCTACGGACAAAACGTAGGAAATTTTAAGGAGACCATTTTAAAAACATTATGAACCTCTACATACGGTTGTGATTGTCACTAAAACTTATCATTGTTTTATTTTATTTTTATATTTTCTATTCTACTATAAATTTTAAAAATGAATAATTCATAAAATTACTACTAAAATTAGTTTAATCAATATAATAAAATATTATAAACAATATCGTTGGAATTTGAAATTGATTACTATAATCAATTTTTAGAATAAATTCTTGAAGTGACTTAATTAAAATAATTCTCCCTAACTATGAACTATAATACCATTCACCCAAACCAATACTCACAGAAATTAAAATTTATATACACTCCATTGCTCATTTAGTTTATGGTAACAAAATTTGAATCACTATTCATAATAGCTTATTAGACAAAAAGACATAATATCAAGTTACAACTTACAATCACTTCATACCTAAAAAAACTTCTACAACAGGCATAATAAATCAGATTTTAACTTCTAATTTGTGGATCTTCAACAATAGCGGGTGCACCAAAGCTATTACCAACATCAGCAACAGTTGGACGTCCACCAGTTATCAAGCCCTGTCAATAAGCTAGTAAAAGAATCTTATAAGCCCGTGAGAAAGAGTTGTTACCAACTAGATCAACGATGTGTGGTTCAATGACTTGATAATATGTTACATCGAGCGGGAGATATTCAAGTCACTTGATGATGTTGATATTATTCAAACATTCACCGCAAAGAGGTCTCGGAAAGGGCATTTACCTTCTAATCTTAGTTAGCACACTACTGACATATTATGTTTCATCTCTCTTATTTCAAATTGTGCTTTCATCGACAAAATGACGAGCCTATTTTATTTCGATCTATGACTATTTATATGTTATGTCATATGTGTATTTGCGGTCAAAATTTTACCCATGCTCGATAAAATTTCTGGCTCCACCCCTTAAGAAACAATTGTACAAAATTTGATTGACAATGATGATGTTGAAACATGTAGCGGATTTAATCAAGAAACAAGTACTTGATGTTCCTTTCATTCTAAATTGAGAAATTTATCAACAATTTCCGAGCTGTGTCAAGGATTGGTGAAAACAAAGAAATATATTTCACTTAATTATACGTTGATTTATCGTTTGATTTGTTGATATCAACTCTTACTATTCAACTGCTACAAGTTACAGATCATTTTCTTCTATACATGAAGATTGTTAAAAATAGTAGACAAACAAGACCTAAGATCATTTTCTACCAAAAATTGTTTGAGTACTTATATTGAGAGGTTTGAAAAGATTGATACATTTTAAATTATTGATGGATTTTATGATACAATGAAGGAACAATGTGCACAACTTGGATAAACAATTTAATCTTATTTTCATTGAATGTTTTTAACTATTATAATTTTTTATTTCATAATTACTATTACATTTTTTGGCCACCTATTTCATAAGTTCTTGGCTCTGTCCCTAATACAAGCTAAATTTAAAAATAATATTACATATTTAATGAAATGTATAGAGATATTTATTCTCTACAAAAATATTTATGCATGCGTGATTACATAATTACATTTTGCAAAAGTGTTTTATAGAAGTGAAAGGACCTGTTGCTCCTGTATATATTGAATCATAGAAACTTCCCAAGATATTTTTGTATCAAATAATTTGCCACTAGTTGACTTGTTCTTTCTGAAGGGTGAAAAGCATCCCAAAATACATATTTATTTGCATCTTTGCATGTAAATGGGCTTTTTGGATCACAAAAGAAACCCATCTCAAATCTACCTGTTCCACAGCACCCCACTCTTGCATCTTCAAAACCTGATAGATTTTAATGATAGAACGTTAATACCTATTTAGTCAAAAAAGAATGCACATACTTATTTTTGAAAAAATTAAGAAACTTACATTTCTCTATTTTAATTTTTAAAAATAAAATAGAAGAAGCTTAAAAAAGGAGCTAATAACCAACAAGATGGGGACATTTAATAACATTTAATATGTTGAGGAGCAGATTCAAATCCCCAATTTTACACATCTTAACATTTATGTACGAATTTTGAACCTACTTTGGTTGATGTAGTAGTGTTGGCTTGCGATCTTAAAGTATGTTCTTATCAAAGTATCAGATTCGATTACCTTTGATACTAATTTCAGTATTCTAGTTTGATTTCTTAGAAAAATGTGTGAATTTTGATAACAAGGGATGCCATTTTACGGCACACAAGTGGTACCATAATACTAGTACACACAAATCCGATTACTTAATATACTAAGGAAACAATGATTTAGGGGTACACTGGTGAATTTGGGAGAGTTTATGCACATGGTTAGAGAGGAGTTGGAGTGTTAGTTGTATGACATAAAGTGGGCTTAATGGTTTAGAATTGATAGTTAGGTTTGCAATTAATAGTTTAGTAGTGGTCACTGTGTCTTGATCACCATGACCCATAATTAATCTAAAAAGATTTGAGATTTACTTTTTCCACCCTATGTCCTTCTCACGCGCCCTGCAAAAATAACTAAATTGCCCTTCGAAAAACCTATTTCGGACAATTAACTTCCGGTTCGGATTACATATTCCGCACTCATTCGAAGTATAAAAGGGCGTTCACCCCCATTTTTACAGTTTCACTTTTCACTCTCTCTCTCTCTCTCTCCGTCTAATCCCAAAATCTGAACTGCAAAAAACTAACCAAAATCGGTGAAATCTTGCTCAAACGGACCGCATTTCAATCCTTGACAAACATCACATGGAAGGTTAATTCAATTTCTGTATACATGCAAGTAATTTTTTTCCTTTTTTTTCCTGTGTACTGAAGCAATCTGGAATTTGTTTTTCGGACTGGGTTGTTGTAATCCGGAAAATTAATTCTGGAAACACACAGTATTTGTTTTGACCGTCTGTTATGTATTGTTCTGTGTTGATTGTCTTTTGTGCATGTTACAGAAGGTTCAACCTCTAATACTCAACGCGTAAGGGAGGCAGGGCATGCTTCCCGCAGGAGAGAACGTCTCCAACGACTGGAGGAGGAAGGTGGAGTTCCTCTGAGGTGCTAGAGGACGCCGTGCTGATGTCGAGCTTGATGTCGAGCATCACCCGGAGCAGCAAGAGTATGTGGACTTGCATCAAGAGCAGCCTGATGTGGAATTGCAACATATGGAGGAGCAGAAGCTTGAGGAGGAGCTGCAGGCTATGGACGAGGAAATGGAAGATGTCGAGCCACAACGAAGGCGAAAGAAGAAGGAGAAGGTGTTGGATCCTGAGCCACTAGATGACTATCCAGGTGGCTCACACGAGACTCACCTGCCGCGGAAGTACCATATGCACATGGCCAGGAAGGCGGCTGATGGCGAGGTATTTATTAATGTTAAACTCACTTTAAATCTGAAACTGCATGTTTATGTACTATTAAATCTGTCTGTTTATGTACTGTTAAATCTGTTTGTGAAGCCATGAGTTTAAACTCACTTTAAACTTGCTTTATTAATTTAAATTATTTGCAGTGGCGTGGAAAATTAAAATGCATCAGCAACGGAAAGAAGATAGAAGTGATGCATGATAAAGAAACCACCCCTATCATGTCTGCACAGTGGTGGCAGGACATATTGCATGGCACCGACCTTGGTTGGCTTCAGGATACTAGCTACAACCTGATTGACCATGGTCTGATTTGTACCTTTGTGGAGAGGTGGCACGAGGAGACTTCCAGCTTCCACCTTCTGTTTGGGGAGATGACAGTCACACTTAATGATGTGGCCTGTTTGCTGCATCTCCCCATTGACGGCATGCTCCTGTCCTATAGGTCCATATCACGGGACGAGGCAGTGGAATTGATGGAGACGTATTTGGGGTCTAGTATGGGTGATGCTCTTATTGAGGTCGAAAAGATCAAAGGTGCACATTGTCGATTTGGCTACTTTGAGAGGATCTTCAAGGAGTGTTTGAAGGAGCAGAGGGATTTGGAAACCGAGTATGGTGTGACGCAGGAGATGTAGAGGTTGCGGGACCAGGCTGTCCGCATATATTTTCTATACTTGGTAGGGATCACGATCTTCACTGACAAGAGTCAGTGGGCTATGGATGTAATGTACCTGAGGTACTTTAGAGACCTTGATCTTGTTGCTGGTTATTCATGGGGAGTTGCGGCACTAGCTCACTTGTATAAGGAGCTCAACAATGCTGCACGTTGGAACTGCAGTCAGGTGGCAGGATACCTGACTTTGTTGCAGGTATAAATTAAAAACTATGTTTTATTTTTTTAAAATGTAAGTGTATATGGTTTTTATATTTATATGTGGTTGTCTTTGGTGCAGGCTTGGGTCTTTCAGCACTTCCAAAGTATGGGAAGCAAGGATGTCTGGGCAGGATATAGATAGAATCATTATCCACGCACGATTTTTTTTTACCACTGCCTGGTTTAGGCACATCAGACAACTATAGAAACCATCTGGATGCGCTGGATTTAACGAGGGTTGTCATGGCCCCATATGGAGACGACCGTCAAGCACGTCCGTTTGAGCGGGTCAGCCTTTACTCTGGATGGCTGAGATGCGGAGACCGCATGGTGAGATATCTATCGGAAAGGGTGCTTCATCAGTTTAGGAGGGTTCAGACCATACCGAGACATCCTGTTAAGAGTGCACTTCCTGATGTTAATTTGGCGGAGATCACAAACCGCTTTGAGCGTGCACTTGATTATGCGCTGACATCTCAGCAGTTGGGAGAGCGTGCAGTTCATGATGTGGAGGCAGTATATGGATACATCGATTGATTTTATTGCCATTCCCATCCACACATGGTTCTTCTTGACATACTGGTACCGGTACCGAGGCCACCGGAGCGTGAGGTCCTTGATGCGCGAGCTGCTCAGGAGGATGGAGACCTTGCTTACTTACAGCTTAGCGGAAGGATGAGCCGCATAAGAGACCACATCTATGTTGTGATGAGAAGTGGTCTGGTGCCGAAAGGGACTGAGGAATGGCAACATTTGAAGGATGCGTTGAAAGAGGTGCATGATGGGAAAGTTTACCGTCGTCGGGGAGCTACTGAGGGTGGTGGTGGTACTGGTGTAGTTATTAGGAGTTGATTTTTATTATGTTATGTTTGAACATCTTGAATAATTTTTAGTGATGTAACATTTGGATAATTTTTAATGTTATGTAATCTTGGATAATTTTTTATTATAATTAATTAATGTTATGTTTGAAAATTATGTTGTGTTGATAATTGTTACGTTATAAGTTGAATTTATTGTTAGAACATTTGGTAACTGGCATGATATGTCTGTATAGAAGCAAGCTAATGCATCAAAATAGAGGCTCAACCAAAACAGATGGCTTCTGCCTCTGTACTGATGCAGTTCGGATTATATAATCCGGACAGGTTTATCACTTTCTGGATTATATAATTTGGAAACATCATATACCACCCCCTTTTATTGACTTTCAACGGGGTGATTTACACTTTTCGGATTACATAATCCGGAAGTTATCTACAACTTTTGGATTACACAATCCAGATCCATCTATTCATAACTGACATCATCATCCAACAGGGTGGATGAAGTGCCAAAATCCACGAATAAATCCAGAATTAATATTCCGGAATGGTTTTGGATTATATAATCCGGACTAGGGGTGTTTTAGAAAAAAATAGGGCGCAAGCCGTAGAATGGAAAAAGTAATACTCAAGATATTTTCTTTTAAGTAAGTTGATAAATATGAATAGAGATGAATTATTAGTAAGGAAATAATGAGAAATGTGTTTGTTGTGTTGCAAGTTGTGGTGGACCTCCTCTGTCAACAAATAAACTGTGGACCTCTTTTTTTGGTACAAGTAGTGGTCTTTTAAATATTGGGAGTAAATATAGTTGTATTAATGTACCACCCCACTTTCTCTGCCATGCAGGTTCTATTAGCCAGGTGGCACAATGAATATAGTGTGCTGTTAATTATTGGGTCACTATTTAAAAAAAAAAATTATTTTTTTTAGATTTATTAAATAAATGATGTATTTGGTTTGTATTATAGAATAGATAAATTAGTTGTTTAATGAATCTAAAAAGTAGTTTTTTGTTTACAATAATGATTAGATTGTATATTTGATTTCAAATTTATATAAGATATATTAAATTTTGTTGATCCAAATATCTCTTATAAATAAGATCAGAGGGAGTACGATGAAAAACGTGTTAGTTAACTAGCACTTGTAACAAGTAGACTAATTAAAATAGCAATATCACAAAAATGTTTTTAAGAAGCAATTATTTCTTCATTTTTTAAAATAGATGTATGTATGTTCTCTCTTTTCTCCTCTTCATTATGTAAAGTTTTAAAGTGATATGAGATGGATACAATATACTTAAGATTTGTTTCATTTGCTGAAAAATAAGAGATTCTATTGGATAACTTTATTTACTTTGATTGATTTAGAAACTGATCATAAGACTACACAATGATTATGAGACTAAACAAAACAGGTAACAAAGGGATTGAGCAAAATCATGATTTTTTTTCACACCCTCAATAAATCATGAAACAATTTCTTGTCCAGAGTATATACTAACAAAAAAAAAATACTAGAATATCCTTTTATTTTTCAACATAAAAAATATTATTGCTCTATCTCTTAATTATAGTTTTGTCTTACCTCGTCTTGTACTATCATATCCTATTATGTTTTGTTTTTAGTGTTTTGTGAATCAAACGCACCTTTGTACTCACTTAAATGTTACACTTTCATGTTTGTTTTAAAATTATAGAGTAATAATGAAAGAAATTAAAAGAAAAATTAGAGAGAAATCATTCCCATCATACATGTACAATATTATAAGCAATCAAACATCATGGAGTAAGATAGAAAAACAAAAACAAGCTTACCAAATTGAGAAGGTTGTGCAACAATTTGCAGTATCAAATCATAAGCATTTGCATCTACCAATTGAAATCCATGGAGGTCCTTATTCAACTTTGATACTAAGCATCCCAATTTTGCATTGAACTCCAAAGCTACATCATTGTAATAATCCACACAACTATGTAGACCCATAATATTTATGGCCCTTTCAAGTGGCAGACACCCCATGGGAGGTAACCCTGTCAGAGAAATTTTCCTTGCTCCTAGGTCATAAATTTCTCTAAGGAAATTTTCAGCAAGAACAATTAAAAAATCCTCATATTCTTGAACAGTTTTATATTCCATCCTTCTTTCAAGCTGTGTGTAATAGTTCTCAAGAAAATCATTTGTTCCTATGCTAACCAAATATAAAGACTCCCTAATTATTTCTTTAGCCTTCTCATCACCAAAAGATGCTTTCAATTTGTTTTGGTAGTCCTTGTAGAATTCAACTTCTTTCCATAAAGGTATCACATCCTGGAAAACACACAAAAAAAGGACCTTAACAAAGTGAACAAATATAATGAAAGATTAAATACGTTTTTTATCGTCGTAAATATACCAATTTCGTTTTAGACACTCTAAAAAATTTCTTCAAACAATGACCTTTAAATATTTTCTATCAACATCTTTTATCTATGCTTTTAACTTTTAAGTCATCTCACGTATACCATTTGAATTTTTGAAAGAATTTTTGCATGCATATTTTTAATATTATAAGAGAATCTCTCACAAAAGTTTAATTTGATTTTATAAACTCCAAAAACATAAAATTTCATCTTTAATCATCTATTAACACCATGTTTTAAAAAAATATCTATTAACACCTACTTATAATTACAAAACTATAATATGAGATCTTTAATAACTTTAATACAATAATTTAGCTAAAGTATTTTTTTGTTTAAAGAAGCTAAAGTATTAAAATGATGGAAAATGGTCATTAATGCACAAATTTGACTCTCAAATAATTGAATGTAAGTTGGACAACACATGAGTATAAAAAATCTAAATCACCGATTGAGTTCCTTTTCTTTTCTTTTTTTGAAAGGCACAGATTGAGTTCTTGAAATAGATTTATCTAGAAAATTAATGAAATTTTTGCAATCATATTTAAAATTAAAATTAAAATTAAAAATTCTAAATCAATTTAGTCCATCCCAAACAATTTCATAAACTAATTGACCGATTCAAATAAACTATGTGATCAAGAATTTTTAATTTCATGAATCCTTTTTCAATTTTGTCAATTTTAGTAACCGAATGGTCTAATAATCTTTACAATTTCAATAACTAATTAAAACAATAACTCATGAGAAATTTTGATTAAATACCAAGAAAAAAAAATGTAACCAAAGACTTACAGCAACATTTGCAGTAGCATTATCAAATCCAGTACCAGCAGAAGCAAAACAAACACCAGTAGCAAAATCTGATATATCATAAGTAGGATCCAAATAAGCAGGAACAATTGGCTTAATTCCAAATGCCTCAGAGATGAAATCAGTGGCAATTCTACCATTTGAGAATCTACCAGTAGCATCACCATTTGGAAAATCTTTACCATATGGTGGAAAATTGCTCCTAGCTAATGTTGGAATGAAATTGTTGTTACCTGAATCAACAGAAGAGTCTCCAAAAACAATTATAGCTGGAACTTTTCCACTGTTTGATATTGAAACATGCAACAAAATTTGAATAAAGAAGAGCCATAAAATGTACATTATCATCATTTTTCACCTGGCCTCACTAAATTGATTATACAATTGATGCCAGAGAATGATAAAGAGATTGTTTGTTTGTATGAGTCCTATGATACTAGGACTCTTGTTTATGGGACAATTTTAATACTTGTTTGTTTGCATATATATAAGTCTAGCTAACATTTTGACCACCATTCTAATTACTACTCTCTCCGTCCCAAATTGTATGACGTTTTGAGCATTTCACACATATTAAGAAATGTAATTAATATTGTGTGGAAAATAGATATTATGAGTTGTTTTATAAAATTGTCCTTAATAAATGATATGAGAAAGATAAATGAAAGAATTGAAAGAAGAAAGAGTAATAAATAGTTAATGATATAATAGAAAAAGTAACGTTAATGTTTCATTGATATTATAAAGTGACATATAATTTGGAACAAATTTTTTTCTTCTAAAATGACATACAATTTGGGACGGTGGGATTACGATATAAAACCAATCTTAAATAGAGCAAACACTTATTTTGGCCCTATCAAGCACAAGATTAGTAACATTATGAGTTGGCACATTAAATGAATTCTTACGCCTTAATATATTATTGGGGGACAGAATTAGGATTCAATCTCTGCTATTAATATTTTCGTTCTTTTTTGACAAATGCTATTAATATTTTCTAATACCTAAATCTTTTTTGTGAATATCTTATCTACTCCGTCTTAAATTATATGTCATTTTAGAGAGAAAAAATTGTCTCAAACTATAAATAACTTTAAAATATCAATGAAACATTAAATGTTTTCTTATACATCATCAACTATTTATTACTTCCTTTTCTTTCAATTTTTTATGGGTCATGCTAACTTGTGCCCTTAGACCATATCAATGGTGAATTGTTCACCATTCAAGACTTGATATCTAATAGGTACTCCCATTGGAATTTTTTTTAGGGGTCTCTTAAGACCCAGAGTCTCACTTAAGATCCCCATTTTTAAGTGGACCCCACACCACTTTTTAATAAAATAATCATTTTTTTAAAGAAATTATAAGATAGAGTTATTGGTAGGACTCATTTAGACCTTTTGTTAAAAGATCATTATTAGAGTGGTTGAGTACCTAAGATCATTCACAATGGAGGCCCTAAATCTTGAGGTCTTAAACGGTAGGGGTGTGTTCGTGCGTGGGTTTGGGTTGAGTTTGGCCAAACCTAAAACTAAACCAAATAGAGTACTCCTGTGTGGATGAGGTAAAATAACCACCCGTTTTACTATTTGGTGGGTTTGGGTAAACCCACTAATTTTTGGGTTGGGTTGGATTGGGTAATGGGTTACCCAACTTATTTTTCTATTTTTTTAATATTAAACGACTAAATGACAAGTCTTCATAATTTTGTTTTAAAATAGTACTCTGCTTTTTAATTTTCTAAAAAAATGTGTTTAACTTATTTTACTATAACTTTATGCATCATAGAATATCAAATAATAAACGATCCATCATAAAATACTTGTAATAAACTAAAGTTGCATGACATATAATTGCATTAGTATCAAAAGAACAATGTTATCTGTACAACTCTTTTAAGACAACTTTTGGGACAACCTTGTTTTCTCTCTTCTCATTGGTAAAAAATAATAGAACGAGAAAAAGGAAGAGAGAGAATAAGAGCACAATGTGAGTATGAGAAAGAAAGTTGTCTAAAAGTTGTGCAAAAATGGTTGTTCAAATATCATTTCTCGTATCAAAATAACCAAAAAGTGCAACATATTAATTTGTAACTCTAGTATGTTTTGATTTTCAATATATAGGGTACAATGTGTATGTTTTGGAAATATAACTTTCTTCTACCCTATGAAAATAAAGATAATTTTTTTTTAACATTATTGGGTAAGTGGGTTTTATGGGTTTGGGTCTGGTTTTACCCGAAACCCATTTATTTTTATAGGTATTCCATTTCTAGAAACCATATCCACCCAATTATTCAACCCAACCCATTTTTTGGGATTTTTTGGGTGGGTTTGACCGGGTTTTCTGGGTTGACCCAACCCATGAACACCCCTATTAAACAGGTCTCACATGGACATATAACTTTTTTTTATAATTTTTTAATAATAGTACCTAATAGGTACTCAACCACTCCAATAAAGACACCTCTAACAAAATGTCTAAATGAGTTTCACTAATAACTGTTTATCATTTACATTTCAACAAAAGTAACTCAACAATGATTATTTTATTAAAAGGTGGTGTGAGGTCCACATAAAAATGAGGAGTGAGACTCTGGGTCTTAAGAGACCCAAAAAAAATTCCCCAAAGGGGGTATCTATTAGATATTGGGTCTTAAATGGTGAAGACATCCTCACTGGGGGTGGTCTTAGATATTATTATCAAAAAATTATAAAAAAGTGATGTGTCCATGTGAGACCCGTTTAAGACCTCAAGATTGAGGTCTCCCTTGTGGATGCTCTAACACATGTTAATGATTCCATAAATGATAAATATTTATTACAAAACATTAATTTTTAATCTCTAGAAAAATAAATTTGCACAATTTTCTAACCAAAATTTTCATTTTAGGTTACTTAACATGTGTCATAAGGGCACAAGTTAACATTTCTCATTTTTTATTTATACCATTAATGAAAGATAATTTGTATAATGACTTATAATTTCTCTTTTCCATACAACATCAATTACACTTCTTAATTTATATAAAATGATCAAAAAGTCATGATTTAAAACGGATGGAGTATCTATTAACAACACACATAATGAAAACAATAAAAAAGAGGGACTTGCAATTGAACCTGAAAAATTAAAGGCATAGAGAAAATGGGTTTTATAACCAGAGATGGAGGTGGTAGAATTGTTTAAGCCATTAAAAGTTGTGACTGGTGATGCATGGAAACCCTGCAACCAGATAACGTGACTAGTAGTATGTGCAAATAACATTAATACAAGTTTCAGAGAGATATGTGCAAAACATGTTTCAATGTATTTGATTCAGAGATATCGGAAATGCAAATTGGAAAGAAAAAAAATCTTCCAATTATAAACAAAAATAATTAACTTACATTTACTACTTGTATTTTAAGATCATTATTCTTTAGAATTTGATCCACGTATATCAACTTCCGTCAACAAAACTTGACGTATTTAATCTAAAATTTGATCCAAATATATCAATTTTAGTTGACTTAACAATTTTTTATATGTAGATCAGATGAAGTAGTAATTATAAAGATTACAATTTACGAAAAAGAATATTTTTTTTATCAAATCAGAAAACATAGTTTTCGTATAAATCATAATATATTTTTATTCATAAGTTATGGTATATCAACAAAAACATTATTAAAAAAACTGAAAAATAAATTTTGACTAATGTAAAATATTTGAATCTTATCTCTATCACGATCCTATCACAAAAAACATAACTTTTAAGTATGGCCTATCAATGGACAATTTGATTAAGTTACATCTTAAATTAAATCATATATCTTCATTAAATTCTCACAACATTGTTTCACATTTTTTTTTCATCTTTTCTATGATATATATGGGTGAAGTATTTTTAAAGTATATGTATGTATCCATTAAATGGTGGATTTTAGGGTGAGGGTTCAATTAAGTCCCTCACCGGTGGACCACGAGAAAAATATCAATAGATTAGATAGATGGTCTAGATTTATTCAAATTAAAGGTGGAAACATATACAACTACTCACATTCAATCCTATCCTAAAACGGTTTCAGCCTAGTTACAATGTTCTAATTCTTCCTCCATAATCAATTTCTTCATCCATAATCAGTTACCGCTCTTAGACTCAAACTATCAAATATGAAAATCAAGTTATGAACCCTAAAATCAACTAATTTCTTCTTTTTCTTCAACAAATTAAACCTGATAATTGCAATCCTATGAAATCTTAAAAAAAAAAAACCTTTGCATTGAATGCAAATGCATCTAAAAATTTGGCAAATTAAACCTGATAATTACACGGGAATGAATCAAAATTGGCTTCACAAAAATTAAAATGGATATGGCAGTAAGAAGTGAATTGATTGCTTTTTTAAGATATATTGATTTGGCATTTTTCCTCCTCTTCATTTGGCTTCACAGAAATTATTTACGGCACATAGAAGGGGGAATTGATGTTTGAAGAACAATAATAATTTTTTTAATTTAGGGTTCATAATTTGATCTCAGATTTTATGGTTTGAGTGCATGATAAGTGAAAATCAGTTGAGGATAATATTGAATGTGAAAATTTGCATATGTTCTCTCTTTTAATTTGAATAAATCTGAACCATCCATTTTATCCATCAGTGTTTTTCTCGTGGTCCACCGGTGAGGGACCTAATTGGACCCTCACCTTAGAATCCACCCCATTAAATATCCTATAAATATCTGGTATAGTATCTTTCAAAATTTAAAAATTAATTGCGATAATTTGTAGGTACATATTAGCAAGTACTATCCAATAAGGATTGATACCTACTATACTCATCCGATACAGATACGAATTAGATAAGATAATCGAAAATGGTGGTTTTGATTAAATTTTGTAGGGACTGAATAAGGTGTGAAATGCAATCACAGGTACAGAAATTATGGGCCACCCTATCAATCGATGTTGTTCAATTATATGGCTATGTAATACATCTTCTTAAAATTTTCAATATATTTATTAGGACCTGTAGCATGCATTAAATTCTTGTTAGGACCTTTAAGGTTTGAATTTTCCTCTTTTCCTTTTTAACTTGTTTATGGTTTAAAACTTTGAGCACAAACAAGTTTAGATAAATTTAGACAATTTTATCTTTAATTCATTTAGTAATAGAATTTTGTTTTGACAATGTAAAATAAAATTGTCTTGTCGGAACCATATGCAGTTATGGAGGATATACAGAGAAGCCATGCAACCTCATATTCACACAGAATTAAATATTTCTTTGTATTGTCGGGACCATATGCAGTAGGAGTAAACCAAACTCCAGTAATTAAAGAGAAGAAATTTTTTAAGACATCAATGCTTATTAATATTTAATATGGGTCTGGTTAACGAGTGCCCCGAAGCACTCTTTAAGCATCCAAAATTTAGAAATCATTTTTTCAAAAGTCAACTATTACAATTTTAAATGCATTCATTACATGATTTTTCATATAAAACTTACAATTTGAAGTGCTTAAAGAGTGCTCCAAGGACACTCGTTAACATTTCCCATTTAATATTTTGGCATAAGATACTCTTAGTTCCAACATTCTCTTTTGTCCAAAAATAGTTTTATACGTGGTACTTCTTTAGTGTTTTATTATAGGAGAATTTCATCTTTCAAAATAGGCGATCTATCTATAGGAGTATTCCATCTGTTTTAAAATAGTCGATCTAGTTTACTATTTCATGTTCAAGATAGTCGATCTATGTTCATTATTTCATGTTTAAAATATTAGTATGATGTTGTTTGATTTGTCTCGATAAATATTTTCAAAATATCAAATTTTTATAATTTTGTATTATGCATAACTAAAGATATTAATTGTCAAAGTTGTGCATTGGCATATGTGCAGTGATTGACTGCGACATATATTTTGTAACAGATGAAGTATAATTATAGAATATTGTTAGCATCAAAACAAATTTTGTATTTAATAGATTAAATAAAGAAAATTAAGAGGTTGATTTCAATTATTCAGTGGATCCAGCTAATATCATGGATCATTTTTATTTGTTTGGCACATCTTCAGGTTTTGCAAGAGCTCGGTGCTCTCTGATGCAATTGATTTTGTTTGCTAGTTCATGGGTAATATGGAAGGAAAGAAATGACAGGTTGTTTCGCTTAACAGAAAATGCTCCAGCTAAGCTTTTGGAGAATGTTAAGTTTCTCTCCTTTTGGTGGTTTAAGGCTAAAGTTGTGAACTTTCATTATAGTTTTCATAATTGCTGCCAAACCCCATTTTTATGTGCGGGTATTGGTTAATTGTTGTTTTTGTTAAACATTTGAACAATTGTTGTATTTCCGGCTGTCTTATCTGGTACATCTTGTATCGGAAAGATAGTCAGTTGTTCGTTTAATATAATTCATTTTGATTTCTTAAAAAAAAGGTTGATTTCAATTTTTTAGGGATATAGATAAAGTGTTTTTTTTAATAACGTCTTGGATAATGCTAAAGAAATTGCCATTGAATTGAATATCAATCCAATATTACCTCAAAATGCCTATAATTCAAAGTAAAATACAGTTTGATAAGAATTTGAATACCCCTTTAGCTGGAGAGAAATATTTTAGAACATTTGAATAAAAAATTGATATTAGTTTCAGGTTGTAGTTTAGTGTTATTGATTAGAACATGCCTCTAATTGGAACCGGACTCTTTTTAAGGTTATTTGAGTTTTTGATATTATAGTTGTTGTTTCTTATTAGGAGCCCTAATTATAAGAATAAAACATTTTTTTTTGAAAGGTTATAAGAATAGAACATGATCACCTATAAGAAGGTCCGACCAAACTTAATAGATTAAACTTGCACGAATTCAACCAAATACAACATGAACACAAACGATTTAACAATTCAAGATTCATCAACTCAGCGTTTTACAGAGTTCTAAACACATTAAAGCAATAATAAAAACATAATTCTAATTGTTGTATAATGTGATACTTAATTATTTAGCAAACCTGCCTGCGACATAGAAATAGATTAAATGAAAGAATAATCGATAAGGTGTGAGATTTAATCAATTGACTGGCGGTTAGGGAAATAGTCTATTATGATTCTAGATGAATTTTGCTTTAGTTAATCAATTAGGAGAGTACCGAAGATCAGATTTCTTCTAAAGTATTTGATGGAATAAATTATGAGTTAATAATTAAAGTGTTTGGTTATACCGATAAAAATGTCGAAATTGTTAGGTCAAACACCGTGATCAGAGCTTAAACCCTACTCCTTCGTTTGTAATTTTTCAACGACTATTGTTGTTTTCTTGGTCTATCAAAAAAGTTTTAATTGATTAAATGATGAGTTAATTGATTAAGGGTGAGTTAATCGGTAGGTGATTGTTTAAAGGATGAACTTCAATATTTATTATGTTTTTGTTTTTGTTTTTCAAGCTTAAGTTATTGCCCATTCCTTTATGATACTTTTTGTTAAAGATATCTGATTTATTGTATGCATTTCACAATGTCGTTCTATAAATCACATTTATCATTCAGCAAAATTATAACCTTTTCTAAGTAGTATTCAGTATTCACGTGATACACGTTTTAGGGTAAAGTATACAAAAATTCACATTTTAGACGATGTTTTAGATGATTGAGGATCAAATGATTAAGTAGCTTAGAGAAAAGATATTCACTTGCTGAAATTTTTCTGGAATGAAGTTGTGAAGAGAGCAGTGTTTTAAAACTCGGACCGACCCGGTCGGTTGGACCAGTTGGTCTGCGAACCGGAGGGTGCAGCGGTTCAAGCAGGTTACAAGACCGGATATGCAATTAATCCGCTGACACCCGGTGTGACCCCGCCGAATCAGTGGGTGGACCGTTGAACCAGTTTAGCTCACCCGGCCCGTTTTTCCATTTATTTATTTTTTTTAATAAAAAGGCACAACATATATAAAGACAAAAACCCTAGTAACACATACTCCCAACCCAAATGTCATTTTCAACTGCCGCTCTTCACTTCCATCTCAACCGATGAGGATGATGAATATGGATATCAAAACTATGACAATTTGACTTCATAGACATAAATAGTTTATTGATTAGTGAATTGTTATAACTTATTTGAGTTTCTGCTTTTTGTTGACTATGTAACTTACATGGGTTTGTAAGTTTATTATATTTTGATTTCCAACAATGTTTAGAACATACTCCCTCTATCCCTCAATAGATGACCTAGTTGACTCCGACACACGTACCAATGCATATGTTTTATTTTTGATATCTTCAATTCTCTACTAAAAAAAATTATGAAAATTTAATATTTTAAAATATTCATCGAGACGAATCCAACAACATCTTACATGATATTATTTATCTTTGTGAATTAGTAGAAAAATATGGTCAAAATATGTCAAGTCAATAATGTATATTGTCAAATAGGTCATCTAATGAGGGACAGAGGGAGTATTATGTTTTAAAGATGGAATCTGAATTAGAACTTATTATTTGTGAGGTTTTTTATGCAGTAATATTGTTTAATTAATGAGCTAATTTGAATTTGGATTGGAATTAGCTTGAAGTAGTTAAGAAATTTAACTTGCAAACTTACAGCTGTGAATATAATTTTTTTTAATGTACGAATTTTAAATAGACAAAAAAAATGATAGGATTTTTTTATCAAAATTTCATTCATAATGTAATTTTTGGTCATAAATATTTTTATATAAACCGGGTTAATAGTCATGCGGTCCGACTAGTGACCCACTGGTCTAACCAGTGATCCACTGACCCAATGTCTTGACTGGGTCAATCACCGGTCCGGGTTTTAAAACATTGGAAGAGAGTGCTACTTGGGAGCTAGAGAGTAAGATGAAGAGTTTTATATCAACTCTTTTTTTAGGTTAGTAGAAACTTTGGAAAATATAATTTTTAGGGATTTACTTTTTCCACCCTATTGCCTTCTCACGCGTCCTGCAAAATTTCCAAAAATACCCCTGGTCTGGGATATATAATCCGGAACAGATTGTTAGTGTTATCCGGAAAACAAATTCCGGACCAGATGTTATGTGCTTTTTTGTGTCTTTCTTTGATGTAAAGGGTCTCTGTTGACCGTTATTTGAACCCCACACAAGCTACAATGCAATTGCAGAGTTCATATGAACGGTCAACAATGACCATGACACCACCGACACCCCTAAAAAACAATTTTTTTTTGAAGAAAATGGAATAAAAGAGGTGAAGTGAAGAATGAAGGTATTTGTTGAAGATAGAAGCCTATTTATAGCCTAAAACAAGTCATAGGTCATTACTACAGTCAATGAAAACGTGTTAGTAGTTGTAACCGTCCAAACCTACATTAATGGCTCCACACAAAAGAATCTAATGTTGAAGCTTTCCGGATTATACATTTCGGAACTTCCTCAACCCTACAAGAAGTGCCAACTCTTCTCTCGTTCACCAGTATCGTATTAATCCGGAAAATATATTCCGGAAAAAACAGGTGGATTCCGGATTGTATTTTCCGGACTGCATCAGTGTCATTGTCGGTGGTTTGCACCACATGTTTTGTCGGTGGTCAAGTCAAAAAAATGCATTTTACCACGTTTTTTTGACTGTTTTTATGACCTCCCAACCGTTTTTTGACCCACCCTCCCTATATATAACCTTCCATACCTCACCATTTCTCACACCATCCTCTCCCACCCTCTCTTCCTCCTCTTCTTCCTTCTACAACCATGGTTTTCCATCGTTGGTCTTTCATAGATAAGGGCCTTGTTGAAAACTTTCAGGGTTTGTATGAACGGTCAATGAGGATGGAACCGCACCACAAAGAAGTGCAGTTCATTTGGGGGTCATGTGGGTCAGTGTGGTTCTTAACTTGGCCTGTTTGGGCATAAGTTTGAGCACCCCCTACCTCCCTCAGGGGCATTGTTTTCTTCTTCCCGCCCTCCTCTTCCCTCCTCCCTGGTTGCCCTCCAACAGGGAAGCTACTGGTATGTCCCATCACATACTAGTGGTTAGGTTCTTAGGAGATTAGAATTAGGCTCTTAGGAGATTAGAAATAGATTTAGGTTCTTATGTAATAAGCTTAAAAAGCTTCAACATTATTGTAATGTATTGTTCATATATTAATAAAATGAGTTGTTTTTATCTTTTTGTCTTTTTATTTCTGGTTTATATGTTTATTTGCATTTATTTTACGAATTTCAAAGCTTAAAATCCTGGTAAAAGACCTTTCCGAATTTTATTATCCGGATTAATCTGCAAAATTCTAACAATCCATTTCGAAAAGCATAATCCGGATCTGGGGTAAAATTGAAAAAAATAGGGCACGCGAGGAAAGACATAGGGTGGGAAAAGTAAAACTCTAATTTTTTATTGTGAGGGAGAATTGTAACACCATACTAATTAGTTGGCCTTGTTTGTGTTTGTGATTGTCGTGCTCAAGTATTTTTATGTTTAAGTAGAAGTTTATGTGTTTTGATTTGAGTTGGAGTTTTTTCTTCAAACTTAATCTCGAAAAGGTTACAAGTATGTGCTTCATCGATTAAGTTATACTCCTTTCGTCTAAAAATAATTGATCTTTTTAATTTTCAACACAGCATTAATTATTTTTTGCTCAGCGGGAAGTAATTACACAACAGTGCTTCCTTCTTCTTCCTCTCACCATTATCATGGTATGGTTTTATCATGCATAAGAATGGAAGTTAAATGTCAAGTGCTGAAACTAAATAGAAAATACTGAACATAGACTTATGGAAAGGTAACTGCCAGAGTAACCATTTTCAATATTAGATTGAAAAATATATATACCAAGAATGAATAAAATTTCCAACTCCTAATCAGAAGAATACATTTATGACTACACAGCAATGAAACCAAATAATAATAATTAGAGAAAATCTATACACGCCGCAACCAAGCCAAAGCCTCAAAAAGATGCAACCAGGATTATTAACCACCCAGGCTCTCACAAGAATGATCAAAGAGAAAGAAACCAAAAACAATCATAACTCAAAACTTTCAATGAAGAAACCTGCAATTGATGGTTGCCGCGATGCCAAATTCTTTAACCCTAAAGAAGTCACCTTGAGTAAAAAAAAAATGAAAGAATCTTAATTATCCAGCTTCACCAGTAATATGCATGTCAAAATTCTCTCCTCGGTTGTTTATTGGAAGATCAGTAGCCCATTGGAGGCAAGCCAAAAGGAGGCATTGGTGGCATTCCCGGCATTCCCATTCCACCCATAGGAGGTTGCGATGGGGGAGGAGCATACCCTCCTCCCATTCCTGGCATTGGTGGTGCTGGCAAAGCAAGTGGTAGCAACTGGGCATACATATTCTGGAGATCATTGAAAACATTGTTAATCCGATAATCAAACAAGATAAAACCGATTACCAAATAAAAGGAAATTTGAAAATGGTACCTGCTGAGCAATTACTTCCTTCTCCTCCTTTTCCTTAGCTTTCTCCTCATTTTGTGCTTCAATTTTTTCCTTGATAAGCTCATCTACCTTGCTTGAATACTCTCGGATAAACTTAACACATTATTAAAAGCAGACAGTTAAAAACAAAATAAGCATCTGTTAATAAATTTAATTAAAAGATTCCAGAACAAAAACATACTTGTAAGATATATGGGAAAGCAAAATCAATCATGTTATTCATCCAAGCTAACTCAAGAGCAACATCTGGCCGTATAATATCGTAGCAGACAAAGAGACATGATGCAAAACACTCTTTCTTCCCCTGCAAATAAATATATCAAAGTTATTCCTTAGTTAAATAAGCAAAGATATTTCAACGCGAAGCATGAATCAAACTCTACTTCGCCAAAAGGGCCTAGTCTATTTAGTATCTGTGTAATCTATATATACCATGACTTGATGATTTCAAGGTAAAGACAAAAGAATAAACACCTTCTCAATAAAGTAGACAAGCAAATCTTCTGATAGTTCGCGGTCACCAGATTGAGAGCAAGTTTCCATACAGTCCTTGTAAAGATGGTCCTTTTTTGACAAAGCAATGGATTGCTTCCATCTTCCTGCTTTCTTATAGATGTATGCAGCAACTCGCCTCATTTCAAGAAGTTCATGCTTCTCAATCTGCTCATTTGTATTGTTGAAGCCAATAAATAATAATTAAAAAATTATATTTCCCAGTAACATTTGAATCTCAAATTTTGTTCATTCCCAAAATATGACAAAAATAGGTGGGATTTACCTTCATTGCAAGACCTATCTGATCAAAGTTGTCATGCAGATCTGTTGATTCTCGAAGTCTGTCATAGTCCTCTTCCTCAACATAAATTTCATTTAGAGCTTCATTGACAGCAGAGACATTATTACTTTGGACTGCGACCATGTATGGCTTGATCAATTTGAGATGGCCAGCCTAAAAACCAAAAATAAACAAAAATATTACTATAGAACAACATTTAAAGCCAATTAATTATATCATTAAGATTAAATCTGTATTAATTTGACCATCAGGAATGAGACATTCAAACCTTTCGCATTATATCTACTACACGAGTATGGTCCACACGAAGAGCAATCACATTTAGAAGATCATTTATTACTTCAGGATGTTCTTTCAAGTAGAAGTGAACAGCTTTATAGTAGAGTTCCACACTTGCAACTTTAACTATAATATCTTTGAATTGCATGTGCTCCCATGCTTCAGGAGAGTGATTCATTACAGTGGTTGCAGCATTATCAAACTCATCATATTGGATGTACAAGTATGTAAGTTCTTTCCAGTGCTGCTGTTCATCACATGCCCGAATAACCTTTGGAATATTAAGCCGGCTTGAGAACAACTTAATGTGTTCCATTAGTTTCTCGGGACGATATCTTGCATAAAGAACTCCCAATTCAGTGAAGATACCCATATGAGCACGCTCCAATCCTAGCCCACTCTCCATAAGAGATATGAGTTCATTGAAGCATCCCCTGTTCTGATAAAACTCACTAACCTCCTCCAAATCATCCACCTAGCAAAATAGTAATTAAACAAACAATAGAAAGTTAGATAAAGCAATTATAGTTTATCTACCACTTGTTTATATTTTTTTAGTATTTACTATTACTTACATCATTCAACTTGCACTTGAACTTTTTCCAATATGGTATAAAATTAAATTTGTATAACATTTTCATACTGAAGATTGAACAACCAATCATCGTGAGAAGAAATTTCAAATGTTCAATTCTATGCTAGAAAAGAGTGTCACCTGAATTATGACATTGAGACCACAAATTTGAGCTAAGCGGAATTCCTCAGCATCAACACAGGCGAAACAAACTTCCTTCCAAGTTTTTGAACTGTTTGCTTTCCTGGCAGCATCAACAGCACCCTGGAACTGTTGAAGCTTAACCAATGTGACTGCTAACTTAGCCCAGTTAGAGATAAAAGCAAATATAATTTTGGCAGCCTCATATAGAGTGTCATCATACAAGCGGTCTCCAACAACTGGTAAATTGGCAACATTTGGCATCAATATAAACTCTTCAATTTCTCCAAGCCGATCAATCTTAGCATAAGCATAAATGAGTTCACTGTCCACCTTGGGCTCTCTGGTCTTCTGCCTAACCATGAGAAGGTACCTTACCAGGTCATGGTATACATCTCCATCTTCAGCAGCCTTTATAACCTCTAAGAAATGAGTTGAATCATCTGCCCGGATGAACGACTCAATTGCATCACTTACTAATCCTTCTCTCAGTTGAGCCTTCGCCACCTGGCTCCAAACAGCATCTTCTTCAACCCGGAAAGCAAACTCCACCGCACGCTCAATAGTCTTAAGGTTATCTAGCAGAACATTAACAGCCGGAACATTCAAATTAAATTTCTTGAAAATAGCAAATGCTTCTTCATATAGTTGTGCTTCCACTGCCACCTCCCCCACTGAGGGTCCATCAAAGTTATCCAACCTATTTATGTAATCCATAACTCTTGAAGGATCTGCCTTTATTGCAGTGAGGATCAAAAGATTTTGCAGATTGAAGTTTCCGCTGAAAGCAGAATTTTGTAGCACAATCTTTTCAAGAAGCTCAATTAACTCATGGGGAAGATCAGCGGTCATAAAAGCTTTCACTGCAGCTGAAACTTGATCAGGACTCTTGCTTTCAGGCAAAGCGGTGGAAACCACTTGATCAATCAACTGTCTTCTAAACTCATTCTCAGGATTAAGAACTTTGTCCCAGAGGTCAGCATCCATCCTTTCCACAACATATCTGATACAAACATAAGGAGGTAAAGTGGGTGCCTCGTACTAGCATTATAAAATATACAACATCTTCCTTATGAAGGGAAGTCTATGTACCTCGCTTGGAGTTTGAACAAGGAATTTTTATTGGTAACATTAACAAGCTCATCATCGCATTGCCCTCTTCGGTAAGCAACGACAGCAAGAGTAGGATCTCGTTTCTCACAATACTTACCAACAACACGAGAATCATAATATGGGTTGGTTGTGAGGAAATGCTCAGGATTGTTGTTGCTGTCAATGATGATTTTACCCAAAGCATTGTGCACATGTACATCCTGGCTTCCTTCACTCACAAGATGCTCCAAGAACTGAGTCAACAAGCGGAGACGATTCCTATACATAAAAGGTAAAATCAGGAAAGAATATTTGCAATGCTACTGGAGATGAAAGGTATAGAAAACTAGCACACCTCTTCTCACACTCTTCAACTAAAGGCTCGACTGGCAGAAGAGAACGAACTGAAAGTATGAGACCTTTAATGAAATCTTCGGGGCATTCATCATCTAACAGCTGTCCTACAACTAGAGGAGCATTTCCAGGATTGACCTAAAAGCAAGAGGTACAATTAAGTCCAAGTTTTAAAAATTGTTAACAAAGATTTAAAACACACACACGCTAAGAATCACAAAAATTAAATAAAACTCTGAAAACAAAGTTACCTTTTGAACATAACCCTCAATATAGCGCAGCATATTGTTGGTATAAAGATAATGTGTGAGATCTGGAACAAAACCAAAACGATCACACACATTAATCAATGGGCGTGCATCTGGAAGTTTAGCCTCCATTAAAAAGTTCTTTGTCTTCTCAGCATCATAGAAGTTTGATTCCCTAGTCACACGCTCTACCTCCTTAATTTGTCCAGTTTTAGCAGCGGCTTCAATGTACTTGAAGTGAATATCAGGATCCTCACTATGAAAGGCATAACAAAAACCAAAATTACAATAATTGATACAAAGCAAGAAAAGCAAAGTAAACAGTCCAGTGAACTAAGGACATGTTCATTATCCAATAAGAAAGAAATACCTGGAGCTCAAGTATGAACCCAAGAAAAAATATAGTCCTTCATAGGATTTAAATTGCTCAAAGAGTTTAATGCATGCATCAGCTCCCAGCTGCTCAGAATATTCCTTAGCAGTCTACATATTACGCACAAGCAAGATTCTCTTATCAACGACTTATCACTTATGAAATCCTGGGGAGAAAGGAAAATCTTAAGGCAACATCAACCAAAAATAGTACCTGAACAATTATCTGAAGATTGCCCCTAAGATTGACCAGTAAAAGATCTTTCATACACTCAAGTGCCCATTCTCGAGAAAGGGTTCCAAAGAACTCAACTAAAGACTGAAAAGAGTCATATAGTAAGTATCCAAAACAACTCTATGATAGATTAAGACATTGGTGCAATTACAATCCAAACCTGTGGCTCAATGGCATGTGTATTCACGATGACACGTTTGATATCAGGCAACTCACTATAATGCTGCAAATGACGCAGACAAAAAAATTCAAGAAATCATTTGGACAAGAGAACATCACTTAGTTATCAGACTGTTAGAAGCTAAGAACCTGAAGAGCACGTATGAAAAGGCCAGCCTTTTCACAGAGTTGAGCAATGCGTGGACGATCATAATGAGTGAACATGCCATTGGCCAATATAGCATCAGCAACATTTGGAAACGTCACTAGATTAATTTCCAGAACCTAAAAATAATACACAGAAAATTGTCACTTAAAAAGGTATATACAAACCCCATTGAGTTCAGAGACAGACAACATCACATAAAATATAAGAACCTTTGATTGAAGATATCCATGTTCAGGTAGGTTTGGCTTTAGCACATCCAACAAAAATGCTGTTGCCTCGCGGATCAAGTTCCTCTAAAAAGTAACATAAGAAACATATAAACAAAAGTTCCAGCAAACATAAATAAAATATAAAATTGGTGATTTAACAATTAATTCGCAGTTCTTGAAATTAGAGGAAAGTATATTGGCTAAACCAAGAGGTTACCAAAGGCAGCTTCAAAATAGAAAGGAATGGTTTCATATCATTATTAGCATTTTTCATTTTATCTTATCCAAAAAGAACACAATGGAAATAAAAGAATAAAGGTTGTATACAATATACATGATTCAGCCCTTTTGGATCTATTTTATTTCTTTTCACATAATGGAATTGATTCTGCAGTTTTAAAATTACATCTGATGATACAAGCACAGCGAACCAGGCATCTTTCGAAGTTCAAACAATAACGGTAAATTTCAAATAAACCTGGAGAAAGAGGTCTGTTATCGTGTTGTAGTCAACGGGGCAACCTCCCTCCATTTGAGACATCATGAGAGCAAAATTGACAGCACCCTGCAATCAAGCAAGTTTCAAAAAAATGCTACACCATAAATAAAAAATGATGCTCAAAAAATAAACAACTGAGTAGATTAGTGGGATGTAAATGTTGTTGAAAGGAGAACATCATATGCATGAAGAAACCATTCCAATTTGGACTGATTTAAATGTCATTCATGAGGTGCTACTATTTTAAGCAAGTTCTGCTATGCTCAAACCTTAGAACAAAAGTCACCAGATCACAAAAGTGAAGCAACTCAGAAGGTAAGGCATCAGTTAGTCAATTTTGTTCAGAAAAATCCTGCTTACCTGCGGGTCTGTCCGTAAAATTGTTTGCAGAAGGAACATGTAATCAGGTGTATATCCAACCTTCAGCAAAGAAAAAGAAAGATTGTATCAGAAAGATACTAGAAAACAAAACGGACAATTAAACTGTGGTAAATGAGACAATGATAAAATTACAATACCTCTAATTTTACAATTCTACTTGGCCTAATAAAAAATTACCTGCTTGGAATAAATCAGGATCTTGTCGAATTCCCTCCTTTCCGCAAAAGCTGCAACAACTTTCGGTGTAGCTCTAGCTTTAATATAGATTTTCAGTGCAAGGTCATTATCAACTGTCTGCATTATATGCATGCATTATACAAATTAGGAAGGAAAAATATTTTTTTTTTTAAAAGGAAAAGAAAAAAAGTACAAAAAAAATAAATCAGTAAACATAGAATGAGTTTTCTGAAAAAAGAAGTGACAGGTCAGATATTCCTTCTGCAGACCTTCCAAAAGGTAAATTAATAAGTCCAAATGAAAAAGAGAAAATAAATTTAAATTTCTGTCAGGACCTTCACAAGGTCACCAAGCTCCTCACTGCATTCCAGTTTGTCCTCTGCTAGCCAATTTTCCAAAAGATTCTTCTTGTTCTGATTTACGACAAGTCGTGACAGTTCCAACGACTCAAAAGCATTGAGTTTACCTCTGGTTAACAGAGTTCCAAAGTATTGCAACAACGGTGGTGTTTGTCCAGCTTGGACAGGTACACTCTGAAGCAAATTACAGAGGTAAATCAAAAAATGATATGAAGAGCATGTTAAGCTCCCATATTAATGTGGCACAATTTCACAAGGCAGACTCCAAACTGAATGCATTAACTTGACAAAAACAACAAATATAAATGTGTCAATAATTTAACAACGTATACCTGAAATTTAGCTACTGTGTCAGGAGTACGAAGTATTCCTCGTGGTGACTCTGCAGCAAGCTCTGCAGCTTCCTTATATTTGGTCTGAGCAAATAATTCTTGAAAACGCTGAACAACCTGAAGAAGAAGAAAAAAAAGAAAGAGAAATTTTACAATACCAGGGGAAAAATGAAAAGAATATCAATGTTTCTCATGGTTCAAACTTCAAATTAACTAGGAGGAAAAGAAAGTGCACAAAATATATTTACTGTACATATATTACATTTTACCAACATAGAACATTTTTACACATGCTTTTGATCAAATTTCACCAAAGTAATGGTGAGATTCAAATTGTTAAGTGTCCATTTCAGATAGTCTATAAAAAGACATCTATGCAAGCAGATGCCACATGATAAATAAGATATTGTTCAATCATTATCTCGTACTTTTATGCTAATCTCCTTGCTGCTAATTCTCTTTTCTGAACAACACTACTGAAACACTTTGAGGACAACTACAATCTATGAGACAGTAGACATCTGAACAACACTACTGAAATGCTTTGAGGACAACTACAACCTATGAGACAGTAGACATGGAACGAAGAATATAATAGTCAAGTTACCAATTCTTCTGCACCAGGGAGGTTTCCTCTTTTAGCAAGATTAACAGCAAGTTCCAAATTGTTTAGCTGCAAAATGCCCAAAAAAGTATTAAGTAGATACAAAAAGAAAAGGCATTCCCATTTGATTAAAAATACGGTGCAACACATAAAATACCTGGCCACTAACAAAAGGTACAATGGTTGCCTCATTCACAGTAGCCAGCAACACTTGGCCACGTCTATTTATGGCATAAAATCCCCCTGCCGAGGATGCTTCTGAGGTCAAAAATATAGGATCGGGACTGATTCGATTTCTGTAAACTGCAGTGGCAGTCTCCATATCATAGACAAATAAAAGCCCAAGTTTTGTGATCACATATATCAAGCCATATTTATTTGAAATCTGCACAATAAAAACAATTTAAATATTTAACACAATATCTGTTGGGAATAGAGAAATCCTAAATGAAGTTTACACTTTTACCTGCATTGATACAGGAAAGTCATCAGCAAAGTCTGGAGGAAAGAACAGATCTGCTTGTTTTTTAGAAAACGATGGCTTGCCTGATAAAGAAACGCCACAATATACCAGAAGGTGGCAAAAGAGGCATAAGAAGGAGGTAAGAATGTATACTACTAATAATAGACACTCTATCAAAATTTTACAACAATATCTTCTGTTATTCTATTTGAAAAATATTTTACCCCATTTGGAAAGGGTGTCCATATACGTATGATATTTAGCGATTCTAAATTTAAGCCACTTCATATCCATCCTATCGTATTTTATTATTTAGGTAAATTGATATTAAAATAATATTTTATTTTATTTTTATACCATGCAAGTAGAAATATGCTAGCTATTTTATTGGTAATTGATAACCTAGGCCTGTTTATACCTGGCTGGGCACCAAGTTCAATGACATGCATCTTTGATGTAACCTGTCCAGCATTAATGGTCTTGGATGCAAAACAAATAAGAATTGAATCCTTATCATTTCCAGGAACCTGCATATTACAATACAAAACAAAATTCAACCTACCAGCTACACGGTTGCAATCAATATAAATGGATCGCAAAGAAGACAGACGTACTCTAAACGAGGCAAATGAGGCAGCATGTGCTTCAAGAGCCTGACTTCGTTGTTGATCAACTGCGAAGAGTTGCATGTTTCCTTTTACAAGTTGTGGTCTCTATAACCGGAAAAAAAATAAAAATAAATTACTGCAACAAATAATGATTTCAGAAAGTTTGGTGCTCTACAATCTGAATGACGGCAAAAGATGATGCATTCAAAAGCTTTTAAACAGGGGAAAAAAATAAACAAAAAAAGAAGTGCATGATTTCAAATCTCAAAATATAAGTACACAGCCAGTTAATTTATAAAAGAAAATAATTTCAAGGTATGAAGAAGTTGGTTAATAACATGTGCAAACTGAAAAGTAGCTTGAAAAGCAAGAGTACCGCAAGTCTTGAACCTTTGTATTTTGTTCACATAGTAATGAAAAACATCAAAAAATTAGAATGGAAAAAATCATATGATAGATTTGAACCATCAATTGACTAAGTAGGAAAATAAGCTCGAGTAAATTTATTTCATATGGACAATATTGATAATTTTCTATTTTAATACTGTATAAACTATACATAACCATAAACCATGACAATAAAGGTAAAATAAAATACAAAATCATCAAATCCAATTATTTACAACTGGAAGTATTCATATTTCTTGAGTGCTTCATGTTCAGTGTGTAATTCTAATTCATAAACAAGCTAATGAGCTCCTATTCTACAACATATGTTGGAGCATATCGGTTACAAACTACCTACGTACATTACAAATACATGCACCCATCACAAATATTGAAATATTATTTTAGAGTATGACATATTGTGGTGGGAATGAAGGACGGGCAATAAGTCAACTGAACACACAAACATATGAATATAACTATAAGGGGAATTACAGATAAGTCGAAGTGCAAGGCGTGGAAAGTTGCTATAGGAAAGGAAACGCATACCTCAGGATTACCAGGAGCAATTCCAATCAAAACCAACCACTTTTCACTAGGATCACAACGATAATTGATGATCTGATTATTCGCGAGATTAGCTGTTCGATCAAACACCTTCACTGGCTCACCATCACCTGTAAACGAGAATAGTAAAAAATAATAAATTCACAATTCAAAAAATTCAAGTAACAGTACAAACATAGAATATATGATGATTCACTGCCATATTCAGATTCAAATAGAATTACAACCGCAAAGGAGAAATAGAACAGTATGTTTTCACCTTCAATTGACCAATGAAACACAGATGTCTGAGTGACTATGCCTAATGTCTTTGGGGTTACCCACTTCCAAAACACAACCTGAAGAAAATGAAACACATAATAATTAATAATAATCACGAGTTGTTCCAAAGTAGTTCAATGTTAACAAATCCACACCTGTTGGTTCATTTGATACGATTTCATCTTTGTTTTCGTTTCAATGTTAAACACTTGCAAATGATCCTGAGTAGTTCCAGGAACTTGAGCTGCATTAATAACAACACATTCATAATCAGGAAAACAATAAATCAGTATTGTTACGAAAAAAATAAAAAATATCCGCGTGTATATATCAAAGAGATTAATTTGTATACATTGACGGCGTAAAACTTTTTTAACACATGCATCCAATCAAATCACACCATAGTGCCACTTTTAAAGGTTAGTTCCTAAAATATCTCTACAAATATCCACATGGCATGATTTGATTGGATGCACGTGTAAAAAGGTTTTACACTATCAATGAATATAAATTAAATCCATATACGAGAAAATAGATTGTGCCGACTGTGTAAAATAATTATTCTACACTGACATCCAATGAGCATCTTGTATTCCGCCAAATCACAAATCTATTTTAAGATTAGTTGCATGATATCACAAATTGAAGGTTTTTATTGAAAGACACCGTAAAACTATTTTACACTGTCGATGCATATCTATCAAACTCGTATTAAATCTACTTCCTCCTACATCTATTCAAATCATTTCCTATCACAAATCACAATTTAACGATCTACAAATCTAATTAACAAATCAGAACAATTAAACGATATAAATCAGTGATCACATCACATTACATGATCCATAAATTATGAAAGCTCATATAACACAATTGAATCGTTAATGACATTACATTACCTTTAAGAGCGAGAATTCTGGTATTGGGGTTCATAAGAGCAGAATCAGCAGTGATAGGTCGTCTCAAAGGTTGCATTGGCATATTCATATCAATCATAACAACACTATTCGAAGGACCGGTTTCTCGAACACATATGAATTTCTCAGATTCCATCGTCACATGTGTGAATGTGATGAATTGTGGATTGATCCCAACGCTTCCCAACTGCATAATTCAAAAGCGAATTAATCAAATTATGAAAAAGTATGAATCAGATTGAAATGTTACAATGCTGATTGAAATTGAGATCTGAAGAAGAAAATTGAAAATTGAAAATGAAGAATCGAACCGTTAAGGCTTCTTTCATGGCGATGGGGGCGTTAGCAGCCATGATTGATTGATGAGAGGAGAATGTGGAAGAGAGTGTGATGTTACGGAGAGAGATCTGAAGCAGTGAAGAACATGAGAGAGAATGGGAGAGAGAAAGAGAAGGAGAAGGAGTGTGCGTGGAAGAAGAACAGAGAAAATGGAGAAGAAGGTGGTGAAAGTGAATGAAATGAATGATGTGTGCTTTCTAAAAATGTTTTTTTTTCTTTTCTTTCTTCTTTCACTTTTTTCGGTTTTGTTATTTATTTATTACTACTTTGCTTATTCATCATAAGATTCGGACCAAGATGAGATTTGCCACGTATGATTTGGATCTTGGGCCTAAAGATGAATTATTGAACTATGAAGGTTGCTATATAGGTCCCCCATGTTGCTTAATCCTGAAAAAAAATTGATCAAAAGATAGTTTTTGATGAAAAAAAGCCGATCGAAATGTATCTTCTAATAAGTTTCTTTCGTCGATAGCTTCTGATAGAAAAAAGTCGATCATTCAATATACTTGTTTCATCTAGAGATATGTTCAGATAATTGAGGGGCTTTTGAACATACATGAGGGGTATATAGAGTAATTTTCTTGAAGTATTTGTCCAACGTTTGAGAAGATTGTATTGTAGTCCTTGGAATTTGAACGAGAGAAATTATATTTGTACGGTTGTTTTGTGACAACTTTTAGATAATTTTTTCTTTTATGCTCATATGAGAAATGATATTTGTATTACTATTTTGTGACAATTTTTGTAAAACTTGTTCTCTCATATTCACACTATATTCTCTCTCTCTATTGTTTTTGACCAATAAAAGAGAGAAAAAGAAGGTTGTCACAAAAGTTGTCACCAAATTATTGTTTCTCTCTATTGTTTTTAACCAATAAAAAGAAGATTGTCTCAAAAGTTGTCACAATGTTGTACAAATATAATTACTATTTGAATAATTGTTAAACAATTAAACCAAGGTTGTTGATAAGGGTTTCAATCTAATTAATGGTCACAATTGATGGAGAGATGAAATCGAATGGATTGACAAATAGGATTGAAGTTTTGACGTAGTTATTTTCTGGTTTTACTTTCCCGCCTTTTATCATCAGGTGTGAGTTTCATGATCTCGATTACCTCTTTCGCATAAATTAAGTTGTAAACTTGTGATTGAATCAATGAGAATCTTATCTTCTTCATTCAAATTTATTTCTCTCTTATGAATGATTTCCACCTCAACATGGTATCATTCGCTAATATGATCAAAACATCGTTTGAATTTTCGCAATGCCGCCACAATTAGATCTTCTTCCAATTGATCAACTTTTGGACCAAATAAGTCCTTCTTTCACTTGTCTCCATTACTATGGTCCTCATAGGCTCTAATAATCCATCATGGGCACATTCCAAGGAAATAGTTCTTGGTGCTAAGACGAGGTTTAATTTTCTTGAATGAATTATTCGAATGCCTAGGGATTATATCGATTCTTCCCATCATGCCTGCAATTGTTGCAACATGGTCATCCATTCTTGGACTATATTAATTATGTGGATGATTCCATTAATTAATCCATTATTTTCATAGAAAATGTCCAAATCTTTCTGGTGGTTGAAAACTATAGTAGACAATCTCACACTATGAAATGAGGCTGGATCTTGGGCCTAAAGCCCAATTATAGAATGAGGCTAGATCATTTTTGTTAAGTCGCACTGAAGTATGAGATTTTCTTATCTCACACTCCATACTTATCACGCACACACCCTTTGAAATTTTTAAAAATGACGTCTGGTTTTTAGATTCTAAGAGACGAATAGGATTTTCAACCATTTTCAAAATACAAAAAATTAGTCATTATCATTTTAACCACGATTTAACTATGACTAAATGTTTTTTTTGGTTTTTTTAGTAAATAGAAATCATCATCATCATCATGTGTGAAAAAAAAATATTGCCATGTATGAAACAAACAATAGAAGAGTTTGAGACTTCTGTTAAAAATTAGCAATGCATGATATTATTTTTTTGTGGTGTCTGTGGTTCGAACCTCAGACCTTGCATATATTATGCATTATCCTTACCAACTGAGCTAAAGCTCACGGGGACAACAATGCATGATATCATTACAAGAGATTCTTACCTGTACATGATCCTTTATTTTATTTTTTTACTTCATGAAATTACAGTCATTATAAACTCACACATATAAATAGATGTGTTTGGGTTTGAACTATGGTCATGGCTTCAACCTTTGAACCCATCATAACGTTCGGTCAAATAATTTCGGCATTTTCGTTAGTTGATCTATAAGTTGTGGACTCTGTGATCATTTATGCAATCCTTATTTAACTTATTCCTATCACCTTATTAAGTACTTGCTCTTTAACCAAATAGGAGACTTTGTCATTCACACCATCAAACAATAATAATAAAAAAAATGTAATAGTCATTTTGATCTCTGAATGTGTAAGGAGTAGTCATAATAGTCCTTTAATGTATCAAAATTTTAAAATAGTCTCTGATTGTGCACTTCATTAGTCAAAATAGTGTATGATATTAAAATACTCCATCTGGTTCTATTTATAACAGAAAGTTGGGCTAAAAGTTAATGTATCTTGACTAAATTTTGAACCATATACATTAACTTTTGTTAACCAAATTTTCTCTTGTAAATAGGATCGGGGAGAGTATTTCGTTAAGATTGTCATATTAGTTTTTTTTTATAGGAAGATTGTCATATTAGTTCTTTAATATACTTACTTATTATCATATCAGTCCATATTTGTATTACTTATTGTAATTTCAGTCTCTATATGAAAAGAGTTATTGCGAGTATTAAATGATTATTTGTGTCCGTGACTATTTAGAGTAAAAAGTACACAAGCAGAAACTATTTTAAAATTTCGATATATTAAAGGACTATTGTGACTATTTCTTACACATTTAAGGACCAAAATGATTATTATCCCAAAAAAAAACATTCACACCGTCAATTTCAACAAATCGTTCATTGAACGGCTTCTCATCACATGAACATGATTATAATCCCATACATGGAGACTGGCCTAGTATATGCATGTTCCTTTTGGCCACGAAAACTTGGTCAATTCTTTACAAATCGGTGATGAATGACGGTTCTAATTTAATAATTGCGTTCTCATTAGTTTTAATAAAATTTTATAAAAGTATTCATTTGTTTATTCTCAACCTTATGCATGATATTGCTTCAAAAAAAAAAAAATACTTATGCATAATTCATATGGACCTTATCTATCTCAGTCTCAATTACCCAAACAAGGAACTACATTTAATATTCCCATCGTTTCATATGGAGGCTTTAAGTTCACCAAATCGTAGGGTATATACAGATTAGAATCTAGTTACTCTCTTAATTTTAGAGCACCAGCTTTTCTTTCTTTAACCAAAATCACATTCACTAACTTCTCACTAACTGTACTGTAGAAGGTTAATAATGAAATGGAGGCACCCTATCATCCCAATTTACGTAGCATCTACACTTTTGATGAAAGTCGTCTCTGGTGTCCGACATATATTGACATCTAACACTGGCCGGCACATATAATTACAATCAACCACTTTCATTTTTCTAAGTTATAACTGGTGTCTGCGTCGGTGTTGTGTCAGATGTCTGTGTTTGTGTCGGTGAGACTTCAAACGTAGTTCTGTAGTTCGATGATCATAACACTTATATCATCGATAGAGCCTCGCGATACAGATAAATCTACAAGTTTCTTACAAGCCTGAAAGGATCCTTGTCTATTGCTCCCTGCACAAAAAGGACCAGCAATGTCTACTGCTTCCTGATTACTAACCTGAACAAGATTGAAAAAGAGAAACTTAATCAGTTACTTAGTTAATAGTACTATAGTTGAGCAAAATGATCTCATGAAAAGAATTCCATTAACATTGCAATTAATTGATTAAGTCCTATACCTTTTCCCATAATCCATCTGAAGCTAAGATTAAAATGTCATGATGAGGTTCAATTTTGAGAACTTTGGTCTCAGGTTCTGCTATCACATATTGTTTCATGTGTCTGTCACCAATGCTCCTTGAAACAGCAAGAGATCCTTGGATTCTCCAAACACCGCGGCACATATCGACATATCCTCCCTACAAAACAAATTTCAAAACTTATTAAGTACCTTCAAGAAATCCTAAACTACAATGGTTTCAATTACCAAACACAAACAGGAAAATTGCTATCATCATCATCACTTACCTGAGTTTCAATCCGTTCTTTTTCGTCTTTCCTTGAAGGTTTGTGATCAGATGTTAAGGCCTCAGCAACACCTCCTCTACTGATGACAGCGCGACAATCGCCCGCATTGGACACAACAAGGTTGCCATTCCTAATAAATGCTGTTACACAGCAAGAGCCACCATTAAGATCCTCTTCCAAGAAATCTGAATCTGTTTTGAGGTAACCATGTTTCACTGCTTCCTCAATATCACTCTCATCTCTTCTGATTACTTCTTCTAACACATTCTTTTCCAAGTTATGTGCTGCAAATTCCGAAGCTTTTGTACCTCCATGTCCATCAAATATGCCAAAAAAAGCCTGTACCAATCACAAACAAAAATCTTAGACCATATATTGGTCCTTGCACTTGCAATGCATCCATTTTGTAAATCCAATTAACCATAAATTCAAACATTAGAATATTTTATGTTACCTGTTTTGATTGTCCATGAAGATCAAGAGAAGCAGAGTAACGATCCTCCATATGCTTCCTGCTTCCTCTCTTACAATACACAGAAAACCCAACTTCTTCTACCTCCACAACATCCTTCGCTGCCGACGGAGATGGTAGTGCCGGAGGGAGATCAACAATGAGAGAAGCAACAGGTATATCAAGTTTAGCAGGTCTCTTTTTCTTCAAAACCGGAGAGGAGTGTGAAGAAGAATAAGAAGAGGTTGAGAGAGGTTCTGAGGAAGAAGAAATGATAGAGCATTTTTTGGTGAAGTAATGTGAAGAGGAAGAGAAAGAGAATATAGGAGAATTTGGAATTGCAACGGAACAAGACATGTTTGTTTTGTTTGTTCTTCTTTTGTTGTTTCGAATGTTGTATGTTCTTTTTTTGATTTAGTATAAGTAGTGTTATAGAGAAGACAGGGTTTGACTATTACGTTGGTTCGCAATGGTTTGGCCGGTTTTCTAGAATTTTGGATTGGAATTAGCATAACGCAACAGCCATGCTGGACTCATTCTTTGTTTTGTGGAAAAACAAGTTGCATGGGACATTTCCAAATAGTTAAAATATGGAGATGTTGGACTAAGATTGCTTGCCTTAAAATAATTCATGTAGTAGACAATCTCGACTATTAATGTGAGATCAGACGATTTATATTACACAATTGAAAAATTAATTATGAACAATGTCGACCATCCATTTAAGATCGGACAGGTAAAAAATTGTTATTGCATCATGTTGTTACACCAAGAAATCCACATTTGGAGATGTATCCATATCACATAATAGTTAGATATCGATACTCCGCGAATATGTATCCATAAATATCAAAATTAATTTTAAGAAAATATTTTATCAAATACTTATAGCATTTCTTAAAACTTTATTAACATATTTTAGCTATATCATATCCTAAATTTTAAAATTTTCACGTATATATATCTTGTCTTACCCGCATCCCCCCCTAAATATGTTTCATAGTTAGTCATGTACCGATGCATGTTGTCTTTAAATTAATACAGAAATTAGTTTTTTTTTTTAAATTATTTACTATCATTTAAAAAATAATAATAACTATTATTTATTGAAAGTGCAAGTGTTAATGAAATAAAATTTAAATTTTTATTACTTATAACGGTGAATATTGAATATTTTTACATAAAATGTAAAAAACCATCTTAATGCATATAAACATGAAATAATGTTTTTTTTCTTATGAAATGATATTTTTTAGTACAAAATTCGATAAATAACTTTTTGATTCATAAAAATGATTATTAATTTACTGATTTGAAAAATATATATCAAAACACGTCAATTTCTCAATAACATAGAAGTTCCCTTTATCAGAAAAATCAAAATATTTGCTAAAAAAAAAATAAAAATCGAAATAACCCTTATTTTTCTTGCGAATGACGTAGTAGATACTATGAGACCATCTGATAATTACAAAAAGGAATGGTAAAAAAAAAATTTGAGGGAGAAGGAATGGTAAAATTAAGCAAGCAAGAATGTGTCAAATAGTTTGAGAAAATTAATTAATAGTATCTTAATAAATGCTCAAATATAGAAAATTATTCTTCAAAAACATTCTCTCTATCTAGTCTGGATTGTACTAAACATGAGTACATGACCAACTCATTAACCTCTATTTTGCGACCAATTTCTTCGAGAAGATGATTTGGATGAATAAGTTATAGTTACACTGCAAGTGTTAAACCGGCATTTAAACATGGAGCTTAACATTGACTGAAACAAGTGTTCGTTAATTATTTATAAAATAAAAAGTATAGAGGAATTAATTTATATTTAGAAATCTATAAATCATGTTGAATGTGTATTCAAGGAGAATTTTTCAATTTTTAGATTTTGACTTAATCACTACCACTTCTTGTTGGCAAATACTACTGATTAAGAAATTGTTTGGTTTTTTGGGCTGTACGTAGCAGCCGTCATTTGAAGGTGGTGGCCGTTTGCCAGGTCAATTTAGATCTATCTCATATGCTGCCTGTTGTTGAATGTTGATGTAGACATTTTTCCTAACGTTAACTAACATTCCTAATTTAAGAAAAATGATAGTTTACAACTATTTAGTGATAATTTTTAAAACATTCCTTTGTTTTTCATTCTTTTATTGTGTTCTTATTTTTCATTGTGTTGTTTTAGTTTTCGCATGAATATTTATAATTTTTTATATATTTTTAGTTGCATTATAAGTTATCTCAAAAATGGTTGTTCAAATAATCAAGACTTTTGCAATGAGACATTATATTCTTCATTTATTTATTGATTTTCCGATGTCTTAATATTTAGATAACTCCATCGTTATTTCTACTATCACCTTCCATTTGTATTCTTTTCGGTATATCCTATTTGACTCAACTATAAGTTATTATATATATTTTAGGAATAACATTGATAACATACTCTCTTTTATTTTATTAGTTAAAATCTACATTAGTTATGTCAAATTTATATGAGAATCACATAATTTGGTGAAACTCGTGTGAATTTAACCAATAAAAATATGTTGAAAAATTAATATGCGGTAAAGAGTGTCTTGATAATTAAGACCTCTCATTTTAGAATTACTCAATGATTCAATTATACTCATATAACAAATATATCGCCAAACATGATAAGAGGAGCAGAACAGCCCAGAGGAAAAGCATGACGGTGAAGATCCATGTGCAATCCTGGCCAATCCTTGACTTTTGTTGGTATTTAAAATTGGATGTCATGTTTTTGCTAAGACTTGTCAATTTTGATTAAAACTTGTATTTTGATTTATGAATGTTTCACAAGTTTTGAGTTATTTGTTTAATTTTAAATTAAATATATGGTTGTTAATACTTTATATTATTCATGTAATTTTTTCAAAAAAAAAAATCAATCCAAACAATCTCGCTACTGACTATTCCACTTATGGGGTTACCGCTTTATGGCGCTGCTATCCGTGATTATCACCTAGATTTTAAATATCAATTTTGTCTCTAAAGATCTTTTCTTTAATAAGATCAATATTTTGAGGGCATGATGTGATATGTCAAATGAAGATGTGTCACTTGACGTGGACTCCACATCACTCTAATAACTAAGATTCAAAATGTTAGGGCTCCACATAATTGGCTTTTTAATATTGGATTTTTCTTAAATTTTTCGGGAAAGTAATTCCTTATCTTTCACCCAACAAATTATACTTTTATAAATGGAGACCTGGTTGTTATGTGAAGTTTACGTTGATTTTACATTATCATTTAACATGTTAATATTAGACTCTACCGATTGAACTTAACATATATATAAACTTTTTGATTGATATGGTACAATTTTGTGGCCGAAATTACGAATTTACAAAAATTAGAGACGAAATTGTTTTATGTTTTTGACACTTAAAAATTCATACTTAATTCATGTTTTTGTAAAAAAAAAAACAAATTTTTGTGGGAGAGATTCTTATAATATGAAGACAACACATGAGTTGATTTAAAAGTAGGGATCAAAAGTGGTGATTGAAAACTTTAGGGGGACTAAAACAAAAAGTTGGTATATTTATAGAGACCAAAAACATATTTAACCCTTAATTTTATCTTGAACTTTTGGAAGTTTAAAAAATTCAAATTTAATTTATTTCATCTTAAAACCTTGATTTGTAGAGATAAAAAACATATTTAACCCTTAGTTTATTTTGTGAAAGAACTTTTTATAAAGTTATAAACATATCTACAAAAACTCATTCAAAAATTTAAAAGATTAAGATAATAAAATAAGTTAAATTAAACAAGAACGTTTAAACATGTTGAAATTTTACATAGAGACTAAAACATGCCACTTTTTTTAATGATGAATAAAAATAAAATTTGATATATTTATATGAACTAAACACTTATTTAACCCTTGTCTTAATAATCTTGTGATATTTTTCTCTCTAATTCTTTGCCTAAAAAATAGTTTTATAATTTTTTTCAATTGTTCTATTCTCAACCTTTTGCATGATGGACCTTATTTCAGTTTCATTTACCAAACCAAACATGAACTCCTATAATATTCCCATCTTTTCATTTGTAGGCAAGTTGATTAAATAAAAAAAATATAACATTCAAGGGGCTTTACCAAGTCAACATGTGATAGAAGAAAAAGTAATCACTCACACTCAGAAGCTGGCATATATGCAAATATATAATTTTTATATTCCCACCATTTCACTTTCTTGAACAGTTCGTAATTAGCAAAAGAAGTACTATGCACACATTCAAGCAAGAACATACAAAACCTCTGCAATATCTTTGTGCTAAAAAAATGCTTATCATTACATCAAGATCAATTACAAAAAAATTACTTTATACATCCTATTCTCCCCTCAGCTACAGGTTACAAAATTTCACCAAATTTCTGATATTTATACAGATTAATATCTAGGTACTCTTAATTTTAGGGCACCGTCTTTCTTTCTGTTAACTATTATCACATTCACTATCTATGGACAAATTGTACTGCTGAATATTAAGAATTAAATGAAGGCATCCTATTACCTAATTTACGTAGCATCTATATTTCAGATTGAAGACGTCTCTGGTGTCCAACATACATTGATATCGGGCATTGAACATGTAAATATTTTCATACACTTTAATGTTACCAAATTAATATTGGTGTCGTGTTAGTTGTCAGTACTTGTGTCAATGAAACTTCAAACGTAGTTTTGTAGTTTGATGATCATAACACTTATATCGTCGATAGAGCCTCGCGATACAGATAAATCTACAAGTTTCCTACAAGCCTGAAAGGATCCTTGTCTATTGCTCCCTACACAAAAAGGATGTGCTATATCTACTGCTTCCTGATTACTAACCTGAACAAGATTGAATAGAGAAACTTAATCAGTTACTCAATTAATAGTACTATAGTTGAGCAAAATGATCTCATGAAAAGAATTCCATTAACATTGCAAATTAATTAATTCAGTTCTATACCTTTTCCCATAATCCATCTGAAGCTAAGATTAAAAAATCATGATGAGGTTCAATTTTGAGAACTTTGGTCTCAGGTTCTGCTATCACATATTGTTTCATGTGTCTATCACCAATGCTCCTTGAAACTGCAAGAGATCCTTGGATTCTCCAAACACCGCGGCACATATCGACATACCCTCCCTACAATACAAATTTCAAATCAATTGGTTAAACAACTTAATTAAACACTTATAGCATAAATACTTATGTATAAGCTATTTTTATAATCAAAGATAAAATAAAGTCAAACTGTTCGCATGTAAGCTATGAGCGGTTTTCGTAAGCTATTACGAAAGCGAATGAAAAGAAACTGAAAATAACTTAAATATGTCAAGCCCTACTTATCAAAGACAAGGGAAAATTGCTATCATCATCACAAGATTAATTACCTCAGTCTCAATGCGTTCTTTTTCGTCTATCCTTGAAGGTTTGTGATCAGATGTTAAGGCCTCGGCAGCACCTCCTCGGCTGATGACAGCACGAGAATCACCGGCATTGGACATAACAAGATTGCCATTTCTAATCAATGCTGTTACACAGCAAGAACCACCATTAAGATCCTCTTTTAAGAAATCTGAATCTGTTTTGAGGTAGCCATGTTTCACTGCTTCCTCAATATCACTTTCATCTCTTTTCACCACTTCTTCCAGTACATTCTTTTCCAAGTTACACGCAGCGAATTCCGAAGCTTTTGTACCTCCATGTCCATCAAATATGCCAAAAAAAGCCTGTGACAATCAATCACAAAAATCCATGTTATGTTAGACTTTATCTCGTTCATTGGTCCTTAAATTCAATTAAGACCTTTCCAAATTTATTTGTTTAATCAATCTATATAGTAACCTAAGTGATGTGATGAACAATACCGTGCAACCCAAGTAAGAATCACAGGACGAAATTTTAGCTTCAAATAATGATTACTTAAAAACAATGAACTTAAGGTAAAAAAAAAGTTAAATAAGTTTTTCGTCCCTAAACAATTACTAAATTTTATTTTTCATCTCCTAAAAAAAAGTGACACACGTTGGTCCATATATATTTTTCTGCATGAAGTTTTAGTCCCTACGAAATTTAATACCAAAATTCCATTATTTTTCAAGTTACCTGTTTTATTTCACCATGAAGATCAACAGAAGCAGAATAACGATCCTCCATATGTTTTCTACCTCCTTTCTTACAATACACAGAAAATCCAGCTCCCTCCACCTCAACAACATCCTTCACCGGCGACGAAGACGGTGCAGCCGGCTGGAGCTCAATATTGAGAGAAGCAACAGGTATATCAAGCTTAGCCGGTCTCTTTCTCTTGGAGAGAGAGAAATGGCAAGAAGAGGAGAGAGAGAACATAGTTGAATTTGACACAGCAACGGAGCAAGACATGGTTGTTTTTCTTCTTTAGTTGTTTAGAATTTGAAACTATGTTATTGTTTTTGGTTTGAATGGGAAATGATGAGAAAGGGGAGAGAGAAAGAGAAGTATTTAAAGGAGAGAATGTGTGCTGTGACGGTGGGTCAAAATTTGGTGGGGACAAAATTTATCTTTATCTTTATTGGGTGTTCATGATTTTGTCAAAGAAAAAATTGGGTGTTTATGATTAACTTTAATGGGAAAATACCTTACTTTCTTTAGTCATATTTATAAAAGAAATTTGAGTCAACAAAAGTTAATGTATTTGGTTAAAAAACTCGATCAGATACATCAACTTTTGTTGACCCAAATTTCTTTTATAAATAAGATCGAAAGAAGTATCTTAAAAGAGAAAGTGATGTAATAAATGTGATAAATTATTGATGTGATAATAAGATAAGGGAAATAAATAAAGTGATGTTCAATGAATATATTAAATTTATAAGTTTTCTTTTTAAAATATTAAATTTATAAGTTAATGCTAACATTTATTTATTTTTGATAAAGTAAGCTAATACTATATTTGGTTAAAAGTTTGATCGGTGTTTATGAAAAAAAATATTTGTTGAACATATCAACCTTTTTAAATAAATCTCAAAGAGAGAAGAAATTTTAATTAGATATCTTTTTATAAGTACAAATGTCAGTTGTGGATAAATTGTTAGAGAGGACAAGAACATATTCTAGTTGATCAAATTTAATATCTCTTTCTTAAATCTCCTTCAACATTCCTTAGTAGTTTATCGACACTTCGATTGAATAATTTTTTGAGAGTTTCTACGGTGCATTTAGAAAATTGGCTTTTTTACAAAAGTTGTTTTGTTTAACCAATAGTATAACTGTCCATGTCATGTCAGCTGCTGTCTTACTAGTGGACTACTCTAAAACTAAACTTTACTTTATTATAAATCAGTCATCGTATAAAATATTAAGGAGAATTTCAATTTTAGTGCACAAATGAGAATCTATGTTTAATTTAATTTAATCAATGACACAATTGCAATAAATAAAGAGATAATGAGACATCTTACGAGCAAATATGCAATACAGTGTATAATCCTAACGTGACATGAACTAAATACACAAATATTCAATGATTGGTCATTTACTTCGCAAGGAAAATTATTTTCATAACTTAACGCTAGAATTTTCCTTATTTCTTTGGGTCAAGGGATGTTATTTCGGATCTAAGTTAGGATAAATTAACCACGTGTGATATGTGTACGTCGGTTCACAATTGTTTGGCCGGTTTCTAGATTTTTGGTTTGGAAATAGCACAACACAGCCATGCTGGACTGGACTTATTCTTTGTCTTGTGAAAAACTAGCTGCATAGGATTTGCTATTTTTGTCAAAGGGTTCAATATGTCGTTTTCAAAAGTTGGACTTTTACCGTTTACAGTAATTTTTTCATTTCCCTAGCTACATAGGATTTGCTATTTTTGTCAAAGGGTTCAACGTGTCTCTCAAGTATAAAGAGTGAGAGATAAAAGAAGTATAAAAGAAGTATGTGTTACATCAACTTATCAAAGGTAAAAAAAGTGATATAATCATAATGCGAAAACGCTTAAAATACATAAGTTAAGATAAATTAAGTGATAAGTCTCAAACATAAAGGGATTAAACCATCACGCTCAGATTAAGATGAATAATTATTATTAAGATGTCCAATATATGTTGGGTCTAATTAACAGCCTGCAACAATTGCATAACCTAAACAAGTGGTTGTGTTCTAATTGCGATAATTTAATCATACAACTTATAATTGTGTCCCTTATAATTCAATTTGGTGGTAATTTGAACATTATTTATAATGTTTACTTTTGTAGTTTCTCGTAGGTTCCATCCATTAGAAGAAGTAAATATGAGTACATTTTTAAGTTGGAATTTGAATGTTGATTCGTATATTGTGAGAGCCTACTTCCTTCATTTTAATCAAAGGTTTGGTATAGGCCGGTCCTAAGATTTGGTGCTCTGAGCGAATCAATAAAGTTATACACTTTTAATTATTTGAATATCTTTTCTCTTGTACTTTTTGTTGCAAAATATTCATTGAAAATCAAGGTTCTCTAAAAACATATTTTTAATAGAATTAATCAAATGGAGTTAAAAAAAATATCTATTTAATACTAACTACTAAATAAAAATAATAAATTTTGTGCACCTTATAAAATGGTGCCCTGGGGTGCCACCCCTCCAACCCACCCTCAGGGCCACCCCAGGCCTGGTATTTATAATAATGTTTTAACTCATAATGACTTATAGATATATAATTATCTTTTTTTATGTTTTGGATGTAACTATATTTAAATTTGCTATATTATAAATTATTTGGTCAATTTTTTTTACTACATTATGAATTTTATTTTTTTTTAAGCAACTACATTATGAATTAGTTGATGGAAATATTGCTATATATAGACTAAATTCTTTTTTTTAACCTCTTATTAGTAACTCACTTTATGAAATTCATAAATATTAAAAGTCATTAATATATTTATAATTATTTTGTCAGATTTTTTACTACATTATAAATTAGATTGATGGAAATATTGTTATACATAGACTGAAATATTTTTTTTTAAAAGACTAAAATAACTTAATATCACTGTAAAATGAGAAACAATGTTGAGTTTTGACTGTAGAGAACCATTCTAAAGCTTAAACAGAGTACATTTGAAATAGTAAACATCATTATAATCAAAAACAAAATACAAAATAAGATGATAGACTGAAATATTTTTATTTCACCTCTTATCACACACTCAATTTATAAAGTTCATAAAAATTAAAAGTCATAAAATTATATAAAATTATTTTTGCTTTGTTTGAAATAAACTTCATGTAATTTTTAAAATACAGATACAACAGTCAAAAACTTGAAAAATCAAAATATCAATATTTTTCTTTGGAGTAATAAATTATAAATGTTAGAATTAGACCTTTGATTATTACAAGGAGAAATGATAAAATTACTAGTAAGCACGAATGTGTCAAAAAGTTTGAGAAAATTAATAACCTTTTCTCTCTGAATTGTTAAACACGACCTACATTACTTAACCTAAAATTTTCGAGAAGATGATTTGTATGAGTGTTAAACCGGCATTAAATCAGGGAACATGAACATTGACTGAAACAAGTGTTCATTAATTAATCATAAAATAATTTCTTTAAAAAAATAATATGAATGAAAATATGAATAAATCTAAATAAATTATGTTGAATTCGTACTCAAATGAGTTTTTTCTTTTATTTGGACGGAATGCTCAAAGGAGATTTTTTCAATTGGAGATTTGACTTAACCACTGCCCCTCCTTTTTGGCAACCGTTATTTGAAGTTGGTGGCCGTTGCCAAAGTCAATTCAATTTCATCTCATATTTGCTGCCTACTGATGTAGACATTTTCTTACGTTAACTATAGTATTATTAATTCAGATTTTTTCAGTGAGACATGTTCTTAATTTAGAATCATCTAGCAAACTCCATCATCACTTCCATCTACTACCAACCACTTTTCAATTTTATTCACTCAGCTATAAACTTATCATATATTTTAGAATAAAGCAATGATTTAGAGAAATGTTATTTTCATAAGAGTAATTTTTTCTTTAAAATTGTAACATGTCAACCAAAAGATTCAGTTGTTAATATTAATAATCATTAGAGTATAGTTTGAAATCTTTTGAATGTACTCTTTTTAAAATCTCATATTCGATTTACTCTAATATTAATTATGGTGGATTAATTTTTTTTTTTGAGAAAGTTATGGTAGATTAATTTGACTTTTTAAAAAATTATTACAGAACATAATGTGATAAATTAAATGAAGATTATTACAAAACATAATTTGATAAATTTAATCACCGAACATATTCGTGAGTGGATTGTTTTATTTTGTTAGGGGTTAGAGGATTATTTATTATTATTTTTATTATTATTATAATTATAAAATATAAATATACTAGTGCTTCTGTCAAATAAATATACTAGTACTTTTATTAAACCTTGAAAGGTATATGCTTATATCAAAACAAAACAAAAAACCTTGCTTGAAAGGTATGTTTAAAGAACAAATCATACGCAGGCGCTTAGTTAAGAGAAGGTCAAATCATTTATTTTTAAAAAGAGAAAGTCAAACAACCTGGAGTTCACCTCTAGCTTAATAATACTATTCTTTTTCCTTTAACGACTGTGCTAAGATTCTTTGAAAGCTTCCTATATCTAGTAGGATTCTTTAATTCCAATTACATTGTTTATTTAAAATATGTGGTAGGTTAAATGGTGCCCCGTAACACTATTCGAAAAGAAAATAAAAATAACGTTTATATTGAAAATATAATTCTTATATTTTTAAATTTTTGATTAAACAATTTTTAAGATATTCATATTATATAATTAACTAGTGCTTTTAAAGCACTTGTTAGCGTTTTTCTTCAATTATTAACCCTTCCAATATCATATGCATTTAATTAAAAGTACTGATCTTGTAAAAAGAATTAAAAATAATACAACATGTCATGATCAAAGTATTTGGGAGTACATTCAAGTTCTTCATATTAATTGTTTCCTCAATACTATCTCTTGAGACAGACAACACACTTTAATCCAAACGTCCGCGTAGAAGAAAGATAAACGAGAAACAGGAAGAAGAGAACAATTGACATCCATGGAAATAAATGGCAGAAAAGAAGAAAAAAAAGAGAGAAACATATGGAAAGTGATGAAATAAAAAATAAGGATAAAATGGTAATTATTTAATTAAGAAAGTTCATTCCATTGCTTACCTCCTAAATTGGATGTAATGAAAAATAAGAGATGGTGTTATAGGATGGAATGGATTCCATCATATTCCATTCCACTCCATTAAAATTTTACAAATCCAAACAATGTGATACGACTCCATCTCACTTTATTCCATCCCACTCTATCACATTTCATCAATTCAAACATAGCCTAAAGTTTGTTTTTTTTTTTTTAATAAAAACATAGCCTAAAGTTGTCTACTTGAAAAGCATCATTGCCCTCTATAGCTAGAAGAATACAGCAAGTAAAATATGTGGTGCAAAGCATCTTGATTCATACAATGACAATATATTCTTGGCATATTGCTTTGATTCATATAATATAAAGCTTTATTGGGGTTTAATGCATTCTCTCTTATTCCCCCTGATTTAGAGATTATTATTGCTAACTTATTCAATCTTGTCTATCAAGGTAACTTACCTACTCAACATCAAGAAGACAAGCTGATTTGGACATATTCTTCTCCCGGTGATTTATCTTCGAAAGATGCATATATTTTTATGGGTTAATATATCTTTACCCCATCTAATATTAGCGGTTTCTGATTTATCCCCTATAAAAAAAACTTTGTTTAGATTCTTTGGTTTTGAACCTTCATGGTATCAAATTACAAAATTTGAAGTACTTTCGCCCTCTGTAATTTGAGAACTTTTCAGTTTATCCCTCTGTCATATCATCGATTTTGTACAATCAAAATTCATGAATATTGAAAACCAAATAATCTTCAAATTACAGGGTTGGAATCTGAACAAATTATTTTATATGGGGGTAAACCAGAAATCGCTAATATTACAGGGGATAAACATGTATTAACCCTATTTTTAAAAAGAATCATGTCCCAAAGATGCATTTGACAAAAACTATATGGTACAAGGATATTCTGTTATGATTGCAGGTAATAAATCAATATAACAATAGGAATTGATGGGAATCGTACTATACAACTCAATGTGAACAGTACAATTGTGAATTGGAAAATTGTTATATGATTTTGGCAAAGCCAATTGAAGTAGGAATTACAAAAATAAGATAACAGAAAGCATACAGGCTTAGAGGGAGAGAGAGATCCACTTTTTACTCACTAAAATTCTATGCCAATAATTGCCACATATTGCCCTATTTAACATAGTCAGTAGTGAACTTTCTGTTTGGCATTTTCTTTCTCATGCCACGTCTAGGATTCTGAATGTAAGGATCAGTTGCCAAGTATCCTTTTATATTATGTGATTCTGTTATTGTTTCAGCCTCAGTATTGTTACTCATTCATAACATATTCCTCCCTTGAAATATTTGTTGGTTGGGATATTAATGCAAGATAAAGTGCCAACATATGAGAAATTCTCCCACAGAGGCTGTGGTTTTCCTTTTGTGTGCTCTCTTTGTTGTAAATCTATGGAAACTACCTTTCACTTATTCTTTGAATGTATGTATGCTTTTATCCTAAACATGACTCTTCACTTCCAATCATTTGAGCACATTTGGACTCATGTGATAGGGGTTGGAGCAACCAATGCAAGATTTTCATTAAAGCTGCTTTGATAAATATTTTGAATGTTGTTTAGTTTGCCGAAAACTATAGCAAATTCAAAGACAAGAAAATTCATTGGAAAACCCTAATTTCTTCCATTGTTGCAAATGTATCTTTTTTAGGTAATCATTCTAATGCAATATCCTCTCCTTCATTGTCAACGTTTATCATTTTGAAAAAGTTGAATGTCAATATTCACCCTCCTAAGCCTCATAATCAAAGAGGTTTCATTGGCTTCCTCCTATCACTGGTTGGTTGAAATGTAATACAAATGAATCATCTACTTCCAATAACTTCTCATGTGGAGGCATTTTTAGAAATCAAGATGCAGACTTCATTTGCTGCTTTGATGAGATTACTAACAAGGGAAATGTTTTTCATGAAGAGATCTCAGGGACTTTAAGAGCAATTGAAATAGCATATAACAATAATTGACATAATTTGTGGATAAAAAGTGAACCCACTTTGGTGGTGCATGCTTTTAAGAATGCTACTATCATTCCTTGACACCTTAGAAACCATTGGAATAACTGTAGGATGCTAACTGCGAATATGTATTTTTTTCTTCTCCCATGTGCATAGGAAAGGAAACCAATATGCAGATATATTAGATAATATATGGCTAGATCATTTAGTTGTTTGGTTTGAGCTCCAATTGGCTATTTTGGAGAGTTTTGTAAAATTAGGAATGCCTAATTTTAGGTTCACGTACTCTTGAGGAAGTTTTGCCTTAGCCCCCTTTCTCTTTCTTGTTTTTCACCTATTTTTATTTGAATAAAATTTGGGGGTGATAGTAGTTGATAAGTGCCAAAAAGTAATTAATTACATAGTATATTTTAGGCACGTTTATTACTTGTTTTACAAGTTATTTAGGGAAAGGCTAAGAGAATGTGAATAATTGCTCTATTATGCTTTGTGTACCTTACTCTACCCATTTGTGCAGGAATTGATGTCAAGACATTGAGAAAGAAAGAAAGAAAAACAAAGAATTTGTGCAAAGGTCAACTCGCTGTGGCGAGCTCGTGGCGGGCTTAGGCAGAGAGTCAAATCAAATTTCACCATGGCGAATCCATGGCGAGTGAAAGGCGAGCAGATTTCGCCATGGCAAGCAATACTTCGCGAGGCGAGTTAAGGCGGCTAAATCTCCTCAAAGCTAACGTGGCAGAAACCTACTGGTGAAGCAAGGCCAACTCGCCATGGCGAGGTATAAAATTCTGCAGAGGTATAAAAGCTATTTCAGTCATTTCAGAAAGGATTATTATGCCACTCTAGGGAGATAAAAACAGGGGAAACTCAGAGAGACCCTTAAGGAGCAAGGAGCACAAGGATTGAAGGGATTCACAAGATCATTGAGACAGCATGGCTTGATATCATTCCATCTCTTCTTTTCTCCTTGTAAGGTTACCATGACAATGAGTAGTTAGACTCTTTTTGTTGGAATTAAATGTAATCAACTCTCCTAATATGTATTCCCTTTGATTGTGATGTTGTTTGATTTTAATTATCTCATGATGTTGAGGTTATTCTTGTTTTCCATTATAATCTTATGGATTTTAATTGTTATTGAAAAATAATTTTTGAATCTAGGATTAGAATAATCTTCTATCAAAGCTTTTGTTCTAGATATGAAATTTAGGTTTTGACAATCACTTCAAATATTGGAACCCAAAGTTTTTGTATCGTTTAATAGTTCGGGAAATCGGCAATACAACGATACAATCGACTATTTGATCGTTTAATAGTTTAGGAAATCGACGATTGAACGATGCAATAGAAATCACGACATCATTTGGACACAAATGATGTTGTTGAGCGATATGTGATGATATCTATTGATAATTAGAATCCGCTACACTAATTCGAGAATATGTATAAGTAGGTTGATGAAGTTTAATCCCAGCATATTCATTTCCCTGTTAAATCTCGTCCCATTTACAATTTATAGTTTTCTAGCTTATGAAACCAAACACTTGATAATTCTATATCTTACAATGATATCGATTGTTGAACGGCTTGAATATCACACCAGTCCCGGTGTAGACGATAACAAAGATACTTACTTTTGATAATACATCAAAATGATGGACTCACCATGGCGAAATTTGATTTGGCTCTCTGCCTAAGCTCGCCATAGCTAGTTGACCTTTGCATAAATTCTTTGTTTTTCTTTCTTTCTAGTATTCACAAGAAACCCTATAATTTAAAAAATATATATATAATTGGTGGCATTTGATACTTAAGAATGTTTGTCTATATCAGAGTCGACTGACTGTGTCAAAATAG
>Ga0228710_1000325_pt1 | contig 55101 bp, 35 predicted proteins | sample MedpolnodulmetaG_FD_177995 | JGI IMG/M metagenome (GOLD analysis project Ga0228710, IMG submission 177995) | Root nodule microbial communities from Medicago polymorpha collected in Santa Monica, California, United States - pink nodules | ecosystem: Host-associated > Plants > Roots > Nodule... | reverse complement strand
ATCCTGCGGCAATTGTTTCTTGCGAGAACCATTAGGGTATGTTAGAGAGTTGACATTCATTGAGCTAACAAAACAACATGATCTTATGATACTTCAATCACACTTAATTCATTTTTAAAAATATTTTCGTGTCAAATGTAGACATATCCCTCCAAAACCCAACACCGAAACATAACCTTAGTGTTTTGTACCATCTTAAGAGGAAGACTAAATACACAGTAGCGATGATAGGATAGAGCTGTGCAGGAAACGTGGGACACCATCTCAGGCTTTGGACTATGTATTTATGTTTGTATAAGGTGCCATAAAAGGCACATGTTTGAGTAAAGCTATTACAATATTTTGAATCTTTGGTTAAAATAAGTCTGTGTCAAGAGATGTTTAAAATAAAAAAGCGATATAGAACTGCTAGTTACTAGTATTTTATATGAACAGGAAGTCAAACATATGTGGCCTCTAGAAGGCCTGTGGGAGGGCATGGAAGGGAGATGATTCAGTTGGGTGTTCCCATTGCTGATGCTCCACCAGACATGGACAATTTGACGGCATCGACCAAAGGCAAGTCCTATATTACACAGTTCATTATTGTTTCATTTTGCAGCTGATAGTTATATTATTTGACTTTTCATACCTCTATAATAATGATTGATGAAAATCCACTAATTGAATATTACAGAAAAGAATATAGAATCTATACCATCCTTGCTTCAAGATATTATTGAGCGCATGACAGCCTCGCAAGTGATGACTGTTAAGCCTGATGCTTGCATTGTAGATTTCTATAACGAGGTAGCAGCTTCTTTTATGTCTTTTTCGAAAAGGGGTGAGTACATCGAGAGTTCGGTATAATATCGAATTTGCTAATGTAACCCTGTATCCGTATTACAATTATCTATAGGGTGATTACTCGATGCCAAACAGTTGGCCGTCTTGGTTTGGAAGGCCTGTTTATATGTTCTTCCTGACTGAATGTGACATAACTTTTGGGAGAACAATTGTCTCACGCCACCACCCTGGGGATTATAGGGGCACTCTCAAGCTTTCTCTCGTACCTGGGTAATATTCGTTAACCTGTCTGTTTTATATGCTACTCACTCCGTCCTATAATAATAATAATAATAATATACTAATCACATTTGCAAAGAAAAGCCAAAGGTGTTATATTCAAAGTAGGTTTTTTGATAATTGAATAGCAACTGTAGGTCCCTTATAGTGATGCAAGGAAACGCAGCTGATTGTGCTAAACATGCTATTCCTTCTATTCATAAACAACGCATACTTATTATTTTTGCAAAGTCCCAACCAAAACAGTCACTGCCAATTGATGCTCAACGCCTTGGTTCGCCCGCAACATCATATTCATTAGTTGCACCGATCAGAACTCCAAATCATATCAATCACCATCATCATCAGTTAGCTTCCATGCATTATTCTTCTGCTGAAGTAACCGGGGTTCCACCTGCTCCCTCCCTCCAGGCACCTCCAAACAGCACGCAGCCATTGTTTGTGCTGGTGCCAGTCGCACCTCCCATGCAATTTTCTACACCTGTGCCAATCCCACCTGGCTCTACAGGATGGACTACTACTCCTCCAAGGCATCCTCCTCCTCGAATCGCTGTTCCTGGCACGGGAGTCTTCCTCCCTCCACCTGGTTCAGCTAATTCATCTCAGCACTTGCAAGGTACCGTAACTCCAACCACGTCAATAAAACATAATGGGAAATCAAATTATAATACTAATGGTTTCATCAAAAGGTAAGATGGATGGAAATATGGAAAGGCAAGAGTGCAATGGATATGTAGATGGAACAGAAGTTGAAAAAGTTATAGAAGGGAAAAATAATGGAGAAACTGTTTCAAGCCATTGAAAGATTATAGAGAAATTGATTGATAGAAGGAAGGCTTGTGAAAGAAAATGGATTGGTATGAACTTAAATTTGAGTTTATATTAAATGTAAACAGTTGCAACATTGGAGATAACATTATACTGCAAAGAAGAGAACAAGGGAAGTATGTAGAACATTTTGGTTCTCTCCAAACTCCCATGTTTCTTTGCTCCACTCCTTCTTTTTGTTGTCTTATTATATCATATATTAACTTCTATAGCAAGAGAAAACCATTCTTGATTCAGATTTAGATTTTTGCATTGTTGATTTCTTTGTTGCATTTTGCTGTTGATTTTTATTGTTAAATGTTTGTTTGGACCATTTTTGTTTTTGTTAATTTGTATGCAATGTCAATGTAAAAATATTTTGCACAGGAATCTAATAATGTGTTTTCAAATTATTCAATGAGTATGTAAAATACATGCAATGTCGAGTCAGAATCCAAGGATTCTTTCAATCAAGGTAAATTCTTAGCAAAAATGCATTGCCCAATGTATATTTCTTATACCATATGAAACTGAACAATTGGATAAGTAGAAAAGAGGTCGATTTTATTTTATTTCTAACTATTATTATATTTACAATTGGATAAGTAGCAAATAGAGGGATTTAATTTACTTCAAATCCTGTTTTGTTCTAATATCTGCAATATTTGTTCAAACAGGATTATTTCACTTTAAACTTAATTTAAAATTGGTCAAAAAAATACTTAATTTAAACTAAATATCAATTTTCTAAAAGTAAATAACCAAAATACACAGCCCGGGTGATATTGAGTTTTTCCCTTGTAAAGGAGGACACATGTCAATATCTACAAGTTTCATTTCTCAGTGAATAAGGATCATTCAAATAGCATTTTCATTTTTCTTTAACTGTTACAGTTAGCCTAATGAAATCAATCAAAAGTTACTAGATGAAAACTACTACAGATAGCCTAATAAAAAAAGTAGGTAACTGACGAGTACATCGGTGGATTTATCCTTTCATTCCACTTTGCCACATTTGCCAGCAATGATGATGGAGGGGAGAAAACAACTCCATTCATTTGCGTTCAATCAAACTTCCAACTTATTTTCAGAAACCTTCAGTAAGTGCAAAAGTACGACCGGCTAATGGTGGAGGCAATGCACCAACAGCTTGTTGAATTTCCTGAATATCATGAGCACAAAATGGTGCATCAGCATTCCAACGAAAAAACATAACTAGAGAAAACTAATATTGAGCTAAAAGCAACAACATGATATTAATTTTCTATTTGTTGGAAATATGACGTAGTCACTGCAGTCATCAGATTCACAAATGTGAAAAGGCACGACGTAGTCACTACAGCCATCAGACTGGAGCCATTAGACGGAAATCAGACAGTTCACATTCTGACTGTTTTAAATCTAATTTACTGAATTGACACGAGTTGTTAGATTTTCATCAAACGATGCCAATCACATGACTGGCAGTTACTGATGTACTCACTAAAACCAAGGTTTTGGGAGGGTGATTTATTATTCTCAAGAGACAAACAATAATGTCATACCTCTACTGTGTAACGTGCGGAAAAGTGAATCAAAAGGATTGCTTTGTTCTGTAACCTATCAGCATAACTTATTATCTGAAATAACACATTGAGAAGAAATAAACAAATAAATAGAAACAAAGTGATAAAACTACTGATATTTGCATGAAATTGTATGCTATTGATTCCAGCAGGTAGCATACCTCAGATAAATGAGTGTGTCCATAATCTCTGGCATGTTCCACAGTCATTTCATTGTTAACAAAGGTGGACTACACAAATAATGGAGGAAAATAAGGTTGAGTGTAAACTGTGAAGCCATAACATCAACCATCAACACCAGTTCATTGAGGGTTCAGTACTTCACTCCCACAAGAACTTTACTCTAAGTAAGTGGTGAAAGACTCAAAATAAAGCCTAACTAAAAATTGAGTAAATAGAGAAAATTGATTAAGCATCTGAAATCAAAGAGGCACATGGCCACATTCTGCGAGGTGTTTGGTTGTAGTTTGATTCTGAAGATGCTCAAGGTCTCTTTAACAATTTCTACTTTAAAATATGACGAACTTGAAAATATGACCTTTTGAAAATCAAAAGTAAAAGGAAAAAGTTTTCTCAAGAGTCTTTTGAAAAAATGTGTTAAAAAGTTACCATTCACTACGCATATAAATCACCAAGGAAAAGCATAATCAGAGATAGAAATCAAATAAAGCAAACCAAAGATCATATAAAATGGCTTCAATGACCTTAAGGAAAGCCAGATGGGAGGTCACTATAAGATCAGGATGTGAACCAGCAAGAACAAAGAAACAACTATCAAGAAAATCAATTCATAATTTCATTTGAGCTTTAAATTCTACGAAGGCCATGTATTCCAGAATATCTGCAATATAACTACCAGACAACCTACCTAAGTGAGAGGTTTCAACAAAACTAAAGGTCTATGATTCCAAATCTTGTTCTTTGAAGAGATAAAATAAAGAAAAATGGCAAAATAAAACACAAATAAGATTATATAAAACACAGTATTTCAGATATTGCAAGTGCAAATTCCAATTTAATTTGTACTTGGTTTCTTCTAAAGTATTGGACAAAGTGGATTACCTCCAATACAAGAACTTTAGCCCGCAAGACGTCGGTGTTATTTTCATCAATTATAAAATCTGACATGGTGTCTCCTGTGAAAGCAATCTCCGGTTCTTTCAACGTGTTTGTTATCTGCCAAAAGACCAGCTTATTTAAGCATTTGTAGTGAAACCGAAGCTATCAACTGAACTAAAGAGACATAATTTAGTCATTTTATGAACACAAATCGCAAAATCAATGTGTTTAGCTGTTAACAGTGTTGTTGATGGTGGAAGGCCGAAAATCTGCCATATAAACACGCCATTGCAACCTATGGCACCGCCATGGCGGGCATCCCTTCACAAATCGGCTATGGCAATTGTCAAAAAATCTGCCATGGCATTCCGCCATAGTGACACACTGGCCACCATTTAACAACACTGGCTGTTAATTACAAATTTAATTCCTCTTTTTTGGACATTACAACTATTCTATATCCTGCTGAAAGTTCATTATTTTCTGCTCATCAAATCGAACTAAAATAAATGGAAAACTTACCAGCTGACAAGTTCTAAAATTGGATGAAACATGCAAAAGATAATTAAGATGCCTAGATGTAAATTTGTGAAATCATTGACTAGTACATACAGTACATAACACTTACCTCCACACCAGAGAACTTCAATTTCTTAATTTCGTCACCAGAAAGACCAATATATTCTGGTTTAAGTTTGTTTTTTACAGAGTAAAGTATATAACCCTGCCAAAAACATGCAGAACAGTTAGGTCCCATATGCGATGAAAGGTGCATCATAATGCACATATATTAAAAAGGTGTTTGTTGAATATCATATTAGATAATCTAAAATTCCAAAAATAAAGGTTTAGTAATGTATAGACAGACAGGTATAAAATTTAAGCATAAAAGTAAGAGTTTAACAGAAGACAGATCCTTTATATTTTTTACATCTATGAAAGCTTAAAAAGTCATTCCTTATGGTTTTTTTCAAAATAGCATATCGCGGAACAATAGCAGTTTGTTCAAATTTTATTACGCCATAGTGCTGCAGTGCCACTATTTGACAACATTTAAAAAAATAACAGAAATAGTATAACCAAAACAATTTAAGAAACTCAAATTTTTTACATTCATTTTCAAATGAAACCGCAATCAAAAGTCTCAACATTTTTCAAACCAAACAATGTCGTAGTCTAAAGAAATATTGAAAAGCTCAAGACTCAGAAGACGCGAGTTGCTGGTTAGCTACCTGGCTGGGTATTACATGATAAGTCCGAAAAGCTTTCACTTTAAGATCATGTCTCAGAGAAAATTCTTCTCCTGCAGTAAGTCAAGAACTAGGATCAACTGTATACACAGGTAAAAAAACTTTGAAGTTTTAATCTTTGATAGTTGTAGTCTCCATTTTGATTGAGAGAAACAATTACCTACATCCAAGCCTACGAGGTTGTGTTTAAGCTCAGATTGGTCCATTTTCCTGTGAATCTCAAAGAGTTTCTCTACATCCTCTTTTACTGAAATTGGTACAATAATTGTTGGGGGCTTCATACGGTATAAACCACGTGTGGCAACATACATTGGTAATCCTCCCTGTCAAAAGTAAACATACATCATAAAGTTCAGCAACAAACTAATTCAGTAATACTTTCAGTTTATATGACAAATGCCCACATGCAACATATATATTTTAATTTAAAGAGAGAACATAAAATGAGATGACAGGTTCTGCTGTGGACCACCATGGAGTAGTACTTGAAAACAATGTTGTTAATTGTGGATAATGGAAAATAGAGAACTGTTTAAATTCTGCTATGCAATAGTGATATAGCGCCACTATTAGCCGCTATCTGACAACATTTTGTACTTAATAGCGTATCGCGGAACAATAGCAGTTTGTCCCAATTCCCTATGCTATAGTGCCACTATACTTCTTATTTAACATCATTGCTTGAAAATCGTGTGAAACTCAAACAATGACTGACGTTGTCCCCTAGAAGTGTCAGTTTGACATAAATATGAGAAAACGGATGGCTCAAAACTTAATCATATTTGTTTTCTCTTGTTTTTTGTGAAACTAGCACCAATCATATCACATCCTTAGGCTCGGTTTGGATAAACAACTTAATTAAATAAGCACTTATATAAGTTATAAGCTCTTTTCATGAGTATAAAATTGAGGAGATTGAAGCTGCAACAATTTTTTTTTCACAATCCCTAAAGATTAGAGAAGGAAGGTATGGTCCAGTTATTAAGTTTCTTTTCGACCATACAACTGTTGCAGTTAAGGTTCTACGTCCTGATGCAGCACAAGGAAGGTCGCAGTTTCAAAGAGAGGTTGAGGTACTGAGCGGCATACGGCATCCAAACATGGTTCTCCTCTTAGGAGCCTGTCCGAAATATGGCTGTCTAGTGTATGAGTACACGTCAAATGGAAGCCTGGAAGATTGCCTATTTCTTCAAGGAAACCGTCCTCCACTTTCATGGCAATTAAGATTCAAAATTGCAGCCGAAATCGGCACTGGCTTGTTATTCCTTCACCAAACAAAACTAGAACCTATTGTGCACGGAGACTTGAAACCAGGAAACATCTTACTAGACAGAAACTATGTAGCCAAAATCAGTGATGTTGGTTTAGCAAGACTAGTTCCACCGTCTGTTGCTGACAGCGTGACGCAGTACCGCATGACAGCAACTGCAGGAACATTCTGTAACATGAAATAAATAGGTTATTAGTTTTATTTTATGTCAGTTTACTTTTATAGCCCTAATCGTTGTATTTAAGTTTGGCTTTGTGGCTCGTTTGTAATCAACCAACATTTCAACAAATTATCATCTTCTCTCTAAAAATCTTACTCTCTAATATTCATCCCACAATTTCTCCTCTGAATCGGATTCTAATCTAAATCATTAGAATCCCTACTAATTAGACTTGGATTTTATCAGTTCGTCCCAAGAATCCATTTTCCCGTCTCAACTTGTATATAAATTATGGGCCTGTTTGGATTGGCGTATTTTTGAGCTTATGCAAATAAATAAGCTTTTATTTATTATTCATAAGCTTGTCAAGATAGTTTATCAAAAAACAGCTTATGAAGATACTTATGAAAGCTTATTTGTTTGCATAACAAAGTTCATTGATTTTTGTATAACCTATGAGCTGATTTCGTAAATGCGCCGGACCAATATAAGAAATCTTATGCAAATAAGCCACCAATTGCAAAAATGATAAATAAGTTAGCTAGCATTAACAACGAAACAAAGAGAGTAACCAAGAAACTAACAATGTGATCCATATGAGCATGAGAGATCAAAAGAAAATCCATAGAAACAGCACGAGGTGGACAACGACCAATATCAAAAGCAACTTTAAAGTAAGGAAAAATAACACAAGTTTCATGTCCTCCAATTGATAAACCCTCAACTTGGTATCCTTCAATATTCAAACCCTTTGATTTCTTCTTTGACTCTGTTTCTACACTTTCTGACTTTAACTTCTTCTCACTTCCAAGCTCCATCAACGCAATACTATGGTGCTGCTGCGGCGGCGTTGCGTTTTTGCAGGGAAGAATACGGTGGCTGTAAATGGTGGTGGACGTGGTGGTTGCTAAGGTTAAGGGTAGTTTTACTAATTGCTTAAACCTAACCAACATTGATTTTTTTGTTCTCCTTTCAAATTTCACTGCGTATACGTACGCTTATTTTTATTTTTTTTTTGGCAGTGGCCGGTGTTTGAATGCCGCAACTTGCATATTTTATGCATTGTCTCAACCAACTTAGCTAAGTTTACGAAGACATATTATTTTATTTTTTACTCTAACCAACATAATTCAAAATAAGAATAGGAAATTAAAAATTAGGGGTGCTCGTGGGTGGGTTTGGTCAAACCCAAGACTCGAACCATATAGGATATTCCAGTTTTGGTGAGGTAAAACGTCTAACCGCTATATTAATGGGTGGGTTTGGGCAAGCCCACTAGTTTTTCGGTTTAGTTTGGTTTGGGTTGGGTTGTAGGTTACCCAAATTATTATTTTTTTGTTAATATTAAATGACTAAATGATGAGTCCTCGTATTTTTTTCTCATAAAAATTACTCAACTTTTTATTTTCTTAAAAAAAATTGTGGAACTTATTTCACTATATTTTAACGTTATAAAATAATAAATTATAATATTAAATAACAAATTTCATCATAAAATACTTGCAACAAACTAAAGTTGGATGACGTAAAATTGTTTTAACATCAAAATAACTAAAAAGTGCAACATCATAAGTTGTAACTATAACATGTTTTGATTTTCAATATAGAGGATGTGTTGTGTCAATTTTAGAAATTAGACTTTGATTTTCAATATAGAGGATTTGTTGTGTCCATTTTTGAAATTAGACTTGATTTATAACCAATTATTTATTTATTTTGAAAGAAAAATTATCACAAAAACCTTTGTTATTTTCCTTCCTCCCTATGAAAATGAAAATAAAAATATGAACATTATTGGGTAAGTGGGTTTTATTGGGTTTGGGTCTGGTTTTACCCAAAACCCGTTATTTTTTATGGGTTTATCATTTTTAAAACCATATCTACCCAATCACCCAACCCAACCCACTTTTTTGGATTTTTCGGGTGGGTTTGACAGGTTTTTTGGCTTGATCCAATCCATGAACACCCCTATTAAGAATCAACTATACGATAGTTTTTTACTAAAAAAAAACTATACAGTAGTTTAATTTTACACATATCCAATAATATTTTTTTGAAAGAAACACATATCCAATAATTGTTGCTACTTAGTCTAACAAACATGAAAGTATAAGAGTTGTCGATTCATATATTCATTAATTGACGTGGTAACATATTATATTTTTTTTTAAAAAAACATTTTATATTTTTAGTTTCTGTAAAAAAAAAAACATATGTTGGTATTTTAATCCTCGTATAATTCTCCATTAACATTTTTACTCATTGTACAATTTTTCATCAATATGTTTTATCCTTACAAATACTAAAGAAAAAAAATTACAAGAAGTAAAAAGTGTGATTTTATTTTATAAAAATTAAAATAAAATTCTATATACTTATAAAGATTATTTACTTAATTAACTTGAATAGGAATCATCCGCACTTTGAACCTATGAGTCAAAGCAAATAATAATATTGATAAGGGTATTAAAAAAAGAAATTACTCTCGAACCTTGTAAGTTTTCCTCGAGTTTGGATTTGCTACCGTTACAACCTTATCCAATTTTTAGTTTCTTTCACATACAAATGACACGTGGCAACAAAAAAAATCCAACGGTTGGGATTAAAAATGTGAAATTCAGATTTATATAAGAAAAAATTAATACTATATTGTTTCATAGTTCAATTATCTCTCCGTCTTCTCCAATTTCCATTGTTTTGGTTTTCTATTGATTGTTTATTAACATTGAATTTGAGGATTTGGAGAATACGAGAAATCAACGACGGCAAGAGAAGAAGACTTCAATATTGTTTTGTTTTAATTATGTAATACTTGATCTCGACTGCTGATTTTTTTTGTTGCCATGTGTCCTTCGTATGTGAAGGAAAACTAAAAGCTGGACAAGGCTTTGACAAGAGTTTGACTTGTTTTCTGCAAAGGTCATTTAATTTATCGAAATGTAACTTTCAATCGCATAAAGAAGATACGATTTTGTTGACTTTTTATTTTATTATATTTAAAAACTATCTTTCATCCAACTTATTTGATGGGTTGAGCAATCCAAGCACCAAATAGAGAAGATGTCTAAGACAAAAATAACTAGCGGTGTCGGGGCTTGGAGCCCGAATTGGGATAGAATCTAACAACTAATAAATGAAAAAATTGAAATGAAATAACAAACAATAAAAGTAGATTAGCTGGAGTCTTCTATTGTTACAATCATGAAATAAAAGGAGTGAGAAATATCAATCTCACCACCTCTCTCTTAAATTTGATTTTCAATTTATTGGCTCCCATTTCATTTTCTTTTTGATGAGAAAAAGTTTGCGCGAGTTTGACTTTCGAGCTCATCAGGGATCAAGAGGTTTAGTGAGGAATATTTGTCTCATCGCCTCTCTTATGTTTTTAGGGAAATCATAGAAGTGTAGAGATCGTATGTGAAGGATGGGACTTATTGTTTATTGTTGTATTTGTTTTGTTATTTTTTGAATGACTATATGCTCTTCTCATGCGTCCTCCTTTTTTTTTTCTTTTGAGAATACACTTTGCTCGGATTATATAATCTGAATTTCTTATTGGTGTGTTTTGAATTTTATATGGGAATTAGGACCTTCACCAAATGCTATTAAATTATCAGGGAGAAAATTGGCTACTAAACTTTTCAGGTTTTGAGATGCACATATATCAAAGAAAGTAGTAGTAACTTGCATGGGGGATACTTTCATCTGCTGCATTCATTCCTTTTCTGCATAAAGTCCCTTTTAAGAGAGTAAAAAATCTTACAAGCTTATAGATGCATAATTAATGAAAATATCTAACTCGATCTTCCCTTATCCCAAATTTTTATTTTATAAAAAATATAAACATTTTATAAAACTAGTATAAAAAACATGTTTGGATGAACTTCTTTACATGGTAGTTCCATTATTCTTTTTTTTTTGTGACCGAACCTTACATATATTATGCATTTTCCCTATCAACTGAACTAAGCTCACGAGGATCGGTTGTTCCATTATTCAATATGCATCTATAAGCTTGTAAGAATTTTTTTCAAAAGTGAAGAATTGTAAGATTCTACATTTAATTGAATTTTTTTCATTAACAAGATGTTAGTTTAAATGGGGCCAAAATCTACTCCGATATAGCCCAACAGTGATTAAATTTTCTTAATTGAACATCATACAATAATTACATTGCTAGTACATAAGAACCCTGCTTTGCTTAGTGTGATCACATACTAATAATCAGTACCTAAGAGACTTATAAGAAAGTCTTCATAATGTCCTGATGTATCTGATTTAACAGCATGAGTTAATGGCTTTCCATATCTACTATAAAACGCTGCTTTTATTGGTTGCATATCAATCTCAGTCCTTGTCACTATTACCCTTATTAGTCTACTATCATCAGTTCCAATACCCTTCATTGACTTGCGCAAAATCTGCAAAGGTATACATAAAATACATCGTTAAGTATATAAACCCAAATAATAATGTTTTTTTTTTGTAAACTGGGTATCCTTCGTGTGTAACTTGTGGAGACTGATCCCTCGAACTTTGTAGGACCAAATGGACAGCAAACAACAAAAGTTATAGAATAAACATGAGACTAAACCCTAAGTTGTTCAAGAATGCAAACAATAATGTTTTGAAATGGGAAACTTGTGGGATCAAATGGGCGGCAAACAATAAAAGTTATAGAATAAACATGAGACTAAACCCTAAACCCTAAATTGTTCAAGAATGCAAACAAGAATGTTTTGAAATGGGAACCTTGTGGGATCAAATGGGAGACAAACAATAAAAATTATAGAATCAAGACTAAACCCTAAACCCTAAATTGTTCAATAATGCAAACAATAATGTTTTGAAATGGGAACCTTGTGGGATCAAATGGGCGGCAAACAATAAAAGTTATAGAATAAAGACTAAACCCTAAACCCTAAATTGTTCAATAATGCAAACAATAATGTTTTGAAATGGGAACCTTGTGGATTAAATGGGCGGCAAACAATAAAGGTTATAGAATAAACATGAGACTAAACCCTAACCCATAAATTGTTCAATAATGCAAACAAGAATGTCTTGAATGAACAACTTAAAAAATATATAAATGGAGCCCAATTAAGATGATGAACATAACCCTTCATGCTGAGTTAAAAAATAAAAGGATTCAAATCCCAAAAAGTGTACAACAAGAAAACAAAAAAAATGGCAAAGTTTATTAATATATGCATAAGAAACTGAATAGAAGGGTATATCAATGCAAATGGGAAACACAAAAACTTACCCTGGCAAAGTACATGGGAGAGTTAGTAGCACATCGTAGTATGGTCAATAAGCCACTCATAAAAGAGCCAGATGTTTCACTCTTTATCGCCTTCATGACAAAATATGAGTTGGATAAGTGGAAATAGAAAAAGAAAAAAAATATCCCTCAAATTTGTAAGCATTGACAAAATAGTCCTTAATTTTTGTGAATTGGTAATTACATTTCTAGAATTGTAAAATATCTTTTTAAATAGTTCATCGATTAACTTCTATCATTAAAGTTTATGGCGTACACATTCATTGTCACTGACCAATTTCTCGATATGAATTAAATTTCATAGGTAAATTAGTTGATAATAAACTAACATTGATGAGATCAACGATCAATATGACATGTACAACTAACTCGATATAATATGACCTCTAACACTAAAAGTTAACCGAGATGGATTATTTTGAATGTTATTTTACAATTTTGGGGATGTATTTACCAATTCGAAAAATTGAGGGACATTTTGATTGACGTTTACAATTTCGGACACTAATTTTCCTATTCACTCCAAATAATTAAGTAGAAAAGTAAACAAATCACTACTTGTAAGTTGTATGCACATTACCTTTTCTAATGATTTGCCAAATGAAGTGTATGCAGAGTTAACTGCAGCCAAATGTGTGCTGCTTCTTTCACTAAAGATCCTTATAAATGTTTTCTCATCAGTTCCTATTCTCTTCTCCCCTGATTTATACAATAGTTTCGCATCTTCTTCTACCATTAGACTATCCAATTCTGGGCCTTCATACCGTGGTGTACTTACATATGCAAGCAACAACTATTAAAGAAAACTATCCATGATTAGTATACAAAATTTTACATTTATTTTTTAAGGCTAGAGTGTAAAGGAAAATACATATGATATAGTACAATTAGTTTTGACATATTTGAATGTTTGAGTAGCATTAATACCTAAAGAATTGATTTTAACTTAAAGCCAAAACTTGAAGCTTTTGCCTCTACAGTTGATTTTTAGTTTTGAATTTATCGTTCAACTCACTTTTACATGATAATATTCAATCACAAATCACTTTACATTCAACTACTTTGACCATAATTTATTTTACTGAATCAATGTATTTAAATTCAATTTTTATTATTGGAAAACCAAATACACAGTATATTTGGTTCCACAGTCAAACACTACAAAATCATGTTTGGGGGGTTGGTCAAACGTAATTTGACCACAAATTAGTTATAGTTGACTTTAGGACTTAAAAATTGATTTTGGCCTCAAACTCAAGTCTACCAAAAAGCTTTGATCATAGCTTTTGAAGTGACAAAATCAATTTAAGTTTGTTAATTAAGCGTGTGTTTGGAAAGATTGAAATTCACATCGACAATGTATGTCATTTGAAAACCCTCAAGTTCTTGCTTCTAGAAATTGCGGAGAAATAGACCTAGAGATGTGAGAATAGATATACATTGATTTCGAAAGTAATTTTGATCCAAACTATCCAAACGTACAAATATTATAAATATCACCTTTTATATGGTTTCAAAATCCAAAAAAATAAAACTACCAAGAGATAGGGTATGGAGGAAGCACCTTCTTGTGATCACCACTAGTTTGGTTTTCAATGTCATGCTCAAGAGGGGAATGATAATTTGAGAGATAAACTTCTTTCAATCTCCTTAATTGTGATGGTGTACGAGAACATATTATTTCTGTAATAGCTTGATTATCAACAACTGGTTTAGTTAATGCTTTCCTTGCTACCTTAGCATCCCTGCTTGGAGGATCATGCAGCCAAAGTAACAATGCTTTCTGAAACCAAACATGTAGACGTCATATAGTTAACCTAGTTGACGCGGTTAGACGATGAGATAAGGACTGTAGTCATCAATAACAACTCGATAAGAGGAAGATCTTATCGTAAGTCCAACGATTTTCAAACAATAGGTCATATTCAATGTTTAAATGTTGTGTGTTTAATTTAAAATTAGTAAATGGTTAACTTGCTTGTAGCGCAAGTAACTGATAGGATAGAGTTCAATTTTCTGCTATGGCAGTTAGTTTGTTAGTATGTTATTTCCGTTATGTACTTGAGCAAAAGTAGCTCAATCAAGTGGAATGATAATTTAGGATCTGAAATTTAACGAAATTCTAAAATGGCTCCTAAAAAGAAAATCTTTATTCATATTAAACTTTTCTAATTATTTCTAGGGCTAAATTAATAGACTCCAAAATATTATATGATTGAGATTTTTCAACGGCTAAATCGTCAAATAAATAACTGCAATTTTAAAGACTAAATTGACGATTCACTCGTCAACAATTTTATGATACAAACAAATTAAGATGCTTTAATTGGAAAATATCTAAAAATGTGGAAGAAAAAAAATTGTTTACCTTGAGATGCCCACGAACCTCTGCAGATATCCGTTTGGAAAGTGGTTCAGAATAAGTAGTTTCATATTCTTGTTGAATAAGGCTACGTTGTTCTGAATTCCTGTGAGCAAGGATTTGAATAACCCTTTTTGAGTCACACCCAAGACCTATAATAATAAATAATATAATGAGAAATAAAATATAGAAATTGCAATAAATGTCAAAATTTCATCAACCAAATAACCTAAAGATGTGCCTCTACAAGACCAAATTAAGTCTTGTTTATGCAATATATCCTTTTGGCGTAAATCCTTCGACATACAAGATTTTCAACCTCCACTAGAGTTGAAAATAGCTACACTTAACTTTTGCTATTTAAATATAATTAATTGATCATATATTGATATCAATTTGTGTCCTTTCCTCATAATTTTCATTACGTGATTTTGATGAAGCTGAAAAGTATAGTTTTTGCTAAAATCATGGCGTCACGGTATGTTTCTTCCAAATTCAATGCAAAATCTAAACAAAATTACGTGCATGTTTGAATTTATGAAACATTGTGAGCTACAATGATTTTATAGAAGCTATAGTTTGGAGTTTCATTGAAATCACGTTGCCACCATGATTTCGACAACCCTAGATTGCACCAAACACGATCAACATGGTGTCACAATGTTGGAAAAGATTAAATATCAAAATATGCATGAGTATTTTATGTTCTTATAATTTAAAATTCAATTCTTCATAAAAAAAATTAAAATTAAAATTAAACCTTTGAAAGCTTTGTGCAGCTTCTTAGCATCTTCACGAGGTGATGGTATCACTGGAGGTACGGTTAAGGTTGCCATTATTTATTTCTTATATTTTTCTGACTCTTTTCCCAACAAAAGAAAATGCAGCATCCAGTTAACTGAAAATGTTAAGTTATTATTGCAAATTATGCATCATTATCTGCTAATGGAATTATGAATAAAATACACAATAAACCTAACTAAGGCTTATTGGAAAACTTAATTGTTCAATTTGCTAATATGGTTATTTCGTATCAGCTTAAGTTTCGGACACAAAAATATGCATTAGCTAATTTTAAGTGCAACACTCAATTAATAGTAAACTAGAGCAATGGCTGGGAGATGCACATTCCTCTAGAGTTTCGTATATCCTTTTAATTTTTATTATTATTGTTTACATTTACATATAAGAAACATATGCAATTTCTTGTCAAAAAAAAAAGAAAGAAACATATGCAATTTGATTATTGTGGTGATTAGACTTTGTTATGAGAAGAGGGTCGAATTAGGGTTTGTGATACGTAGAGAAAAAATGTTCATTAAAAAAAGTATGTTATTGTCAATCTCCAAAATTTAATTTTCAATAGAAAGCTATATGAAATAACTATTTCTATTACTAACCAAAAAAAAAAGTTTTATGAAATAGGAAATTGCGTATGTTCTTTACATCTACTAATTAATCACCATGCATATAACTAGAATTCTCATTATTGTTTTTTCAATTATAAACAAAACTAGACTCACTTCTGATTAGGGAGTGGAATAGGCCAGGCCAGGCCAGGCTTTGATAGGCCTGAGCCTGGCCTACGAAATTTTTAGCAAGCCTATGCCTGGCCTATGGCCTTTCATAGGCCTATTTTTTTGGCCTGGCCTGGCCTATTTAAAAATCTGGCCTGGCCTAGAAGCCTATGTACAGGCCTACTTCATATTAAAGTCATAAAATATTCAATTTTCTCTACTTCTAAATAGGCCAAACTGGCCTCAAAGCCTATTTCACTGTAAGGCTTGTCTATTGCTATAAGGCTTTAAAAGCCTATTTCACTATAAGGCCTCAAAGCCTATTTAAAAAGTCTATTATTTGTGTTTTTTCTTGATTTTTATGTTTAATATAAATTATATTTTAATATAAATAAAAAAAAATTAATAATATGCATGAATAGGCCGTCCTATCATGCTTCGTAGGCTTTTTTGATAGCCTAAGCCTGGCCTATTTATTTAAATAGGCTTTTTCAAAAGCCTAAACCTGACCTTTTTCATAAACAGACCAGGCTAGGCCGTAGGCCCCTGTAGGTCGGCCTGGCCTATTCCCAACCCTACTTCTGATTCTAAACTAGTTGAGCTTGCTTTCTCCAATCATTCACTAGTTTCTTGGCCTTTAAGAAATAGGTGGCTTAATTGCTTAATCATTTCTCAGTCAATGCATTTCCTTGTTTCATATTTTTAGAGAAGGTAATTTTTGCGTAGATAGTTTAGTTAGCATAGGTCTCTCTTTGACTCTTTTTACTACCAAAGTTTGGAATGATGTTCCTGATTCTATTAGATCTGAGTACATTAGAAATAGGTTGGGGTTGCCTAATTTCAAACTTATCACTTTTTTAAGAGGTTTTTGCCTAGTCCCTTTTTTTTCAATGTACTCTTTTATTTTTTTAATGAATATATGTGGTGCTTTTGCAGCACTTTTGTGAAGGAAAAAAAATATGAATATTATTATCCATATCATTTTAAAATTGTCTATCAACTAACTTAAACTACACCTGTATTTTGAACCAAAATATTATTGAATTGAACCATCAATTCTCGAGATGTTTTTTCCATTATTTACGTGAAAATATAATAGATTTTTTTTAGCCAAAGAGAGTTTTATTAAAAAAGGGAAAAAAGATTAGAGGGCTAGGTCAAAATCTAATGAAACAAAAAAATCAATCAAAGAGAAAGAAATTTAGAAACACCCTTAAAACAAGTGATGTAACCATTGATAGTTCAACGACAACCCGGGAGCGGATTCCCCATCGGCAAGGGGACATGAGACGTCCATCTCGAGGCTTGTGTCAACAACTTCCACTCAGGGGCGGATCTGAGCAGGGCAGGGTGTGGCAATAGCCACACCAGCCCAGCCCATACCTTTTTTTTTATTATTTTTTTATACAAAGCCTATATTAAGTAATATATATCCTCTATTTCGTAATAAAATCAATTTTGCAGCTTTGGCCTGGTGGCGTGGGCTGAGTCTTACAGTGCAAACTTGGACGTCCCAGGTTCAACTCTCAACTTTTGCATTTTCCCCTTTTATACTCTCAATTTTTGCATTTTATCTTAATTTTTTCAAGTTCAACTCTCTTCGCTTGCAATTTTCTTAATTTTTTAAGATAATAATATAAACAACATAAATTATATATGAATATATATTAAGATTTTGCAACTTATGTCATGCATTATCTAATCTATAAAAAAAATATATAAAGGGGAGACCCATTTTTTGATTGAGATTTTTTACTCCGAATTTAACATTCATTTAAATTATTTTATCATTTTGATGATGTCATTTAAATTATAATTAAAAAGTGAATATTACTAAAATATAAACAACTTTACTACATAAGGAACAAAATGATTGACGATTTATTACGATTAATACAAATATTATTATTTGTATAATTTTTGATCAACGATTTGTTACGATTAATACAAATGTTATTATTTGTAGAATTTATATCGTCAAAATTTTAGTCTTACTTTTTTCAAAAAAAAATTAGCCCCACTAATAATTTAATCCCAGATCCGCCCCTGCTTCCACTATACCCTTATGTTTTGCATTTCCCCAAAGTTGTTCAAGTACACAAATGTCTTCATGAACCATCGGGTTAAAGTTTGTGAAGATCACTGAAATCTAAATAGAATGGTTCTTCTAGAATATTTTTCCTCATGTGACTTAGGGTTAACAAAATCTTGATTTTCTACGTCATGGAAAAATACTTCTTGATCATATTTACCAGTTTCTTGGCTTGATAACACAACCAAAGAGTTGTCTTCATATGCTATACATGTTCTAGCAACCTGACCTAAAGGGGTTTGATAAATTTGAACAGTGTCCCCATCTAACATTGCACATCAAGGTCCTACAATACACTTATCCATATATTGTTGATCATCTTTTTGATGTTCTGTGTTAGTTGAATCGAATGAGCTAAACAAAAAACTTCATAAATAACAATTTTAGTACTTTGTTCAACTACCTTATCAACAATTGTTTTTAAGCCAATTTCTTCAACCATTTGAACACCCATGTCTTTTAGAGCAGTGAAATCCATAAATCCCAAAAGAGGATTATTATAATACAATTTTGTACAAGTACATTATTTATTCCACATACAACTAAGTTGTCAACATGATTATTGGTAAGAATAACTTCAACATTATCCATTTGAGTTACTTTTCCTTTATCCAGACCACCCTTCTGAACAGAGACATATTTACTTACCATGTGTTTAGGCTTTACTTGAGGGACCATTTTTGTTTGATCTACTTTAACGTTAATGTTATAAGAGGAAAGGCTATGTCCAATGCCATGACAACGTGAACAAAAGAGAGGTAGATTCTCGTATTAAACATTAAGAAGAAAAGCATTGTTGTTCTTTTGATTGGCTGCATTTAGGTAAAACAATATGAACATGCAAGATGTGAGACAAGATGTTCCAGCATCAGTGCGTCTTCTTACCTCGGGATGTTTTAACATATTATGTGTTCTTTTAGAAGTTTAGTTTGTTATCGTGCACTACAAGCTTGTGTTTTATGAAGTATATCGCTACATATATGTTTGATGATAAAATTATTCAACGACCAAATCTTTTTAAAGAGACTTGGTTCAAATCTGTTTTGGTGGACAACCAAGCATATTCAGCCCATTGAAGAAAAAGCCCAGCAGGTAAATAGCAATTTAAGGAGGCTTAACCCTAATAACATGACACGAAAACAACACTTGAAGATCTCAGTATTAGGGTTTCGACTTTGAGTCTTTGTGCTATTGTTTTGTAACCACTCAAGTGTCGTATTAATCATTCAAAGACATAAAGTTGGTTTGTTTAGTCAAGTTGTAATTCATATTTATTCATATTGTGTTTGTTTCGATTGCTATGGTTAGTAATTGAGAGAAAGTGAGAGGGGTTCTCATATTTTGGGGGAGTCCTAAATAGAAAGTCACGAGTAGTATTAGGAGGGTAGGCTTTGAACAAGTTTTGTTCATATAAGACTATTTGTGCTAATACTACAGAGAGTGAATTTCCTTTCTTAGGTGAAAGCCCCCTAGAGTAGGTGATGTTGCACCGATCTGGGTTAACAGTTTTGTGTGTTCTTCTTTATCACTTTACTGTTGTTTATTGTTATCTGTTGATTTATTATTCATACGTTATACACATTGTCACGGGCAATATGTCTAACATCCATCCTGCATGAACGAAAATTTCAATTGGTATCAGAGCAGACACCCTGTTTTGTTTGAGTGAGCTCCAGGGAAAAGTATATTATGTTCTTATGGACAATACTAAGGAACAAGGATCAGTCAATAGACCATAGATCTTAGATGGTACCAACTATGATTATTGGAAGGCTCGAATGATTGCTTTCCTTAAATTTATGGACAGTAAACATGGAAAGCAATAGTCAAAGGTTGGACACATCCTATGATTGTCTCTAAAGAAGGAACATCAACACCTGCCCTAAAGCAAGAAGAAGTGTGGTCTAAAGAAGAATATGAAGAATCTCGTTGAAACTCCAAAGCCTTGAATTCTATATTCAATGTTGTAGACAAGAATATATTTAGATTGATAAACACTTGTATTGAAGCTAAGGAGGCTTAGAAGATTCTCAAAATTGCTCACGAAGGCACATCTAAAGTTCGCATGTCAAGACTTCAACTACGCACAACTAAGTTCTAGAATCTAAGACTGAATGAGGATGAATCCATCTCTTACTTCAACATTCGCCTGTGTGACTTAGCCAACACGTCTTTTGCCTTAGGAGAGAAGATGTCTGAAGAAAAGCTGGCAAGAAAAATTCTCAGATCCTTACCTAAGAAGTTTGATATGAAAGTTACAACCATTGAAGAATCTATGGACATAAGCAGCATCAAGGTTGATAAACTCATTGGATCTATACAAACCTTTGAGTTGGCTATGAATGACATATCTCAAAAGAAAAATAAAAGCATAGCCTTCGTATCCAACACTGAAGATAATGAAGATTAATTGGAGAGGGATACTGATGAATGTCTCTCAGAAGCTATTGCTCTTCTTGGTAAAAAAATTTAACAAAGTCTTGAAGAGAACAGACAAAAGATCACGGGCAAATGTCAAAGACAAAGCGTCAAACAACTTCAAGAACATTTGTTTTCAGCGCAAGAGCAAAGATGAAGAAAAACCAAACAAAGGTAAAGGAATACAATGTCATGAATGTGAAGGTTATAGTCACATCAAAGATGAGTGTCTCATGTTTTTAAAGAAATAAAAAAAGGGAATGTCATAACATTGTTCAAGGAAACTTAAAATATAAAAAATATTGAATTATGTTATTTATTCACCCATTGCCATATTGCTCGAAAGAATCCGAGTTTAATTTATGGACGGAACAATTTTTTATAGACTTTAGTTTTATCATTACCGAACTACATATTTTTATGGTTTCCTTCCTTAGGACTTGGAGGGTTAAAACAAAAATATATATATAGTTTCTTTATTGGGTAAAAAAAATCCTTTTCTAAAGATATCTTCCCTCCCTTTGTGATCGATCATCAATTTATACAGTTGGATAAAAGGACAATTGAGATACATATAGAAGAACAACATGTTTCCTATAAACGAATAAGACGTTTTTTCTTTGGTAAGTTCAAAAAGATCAATCAAATCGGTAAATCAAGAGCTTACTTTTTTTTTTCATTATCTTTTTTTAAAAAATAACTATTTGTATTCTCAACCTCTTTACTAAATTTTGGTAGTTTAAAATAACCAGTAAAAAGAAAGCCTTTAAGATATTATTTTATGGAGAGGTCTCCATATCCTTTTTCTTGTTGAGAGTATTGAGTTTTTTCATTCTTCATTCTAATTCATTATGAGGAGATAACTTATATAGTATTGAACAATACTATAAAAATATGACTTAATGATGAAAATAAAACTACTTGGTTACAAACGGCTTAAAAGTACTTGCAATTTGTTTTAAGAGAAATGCAAGAGTCGCAACCTCTAACATACTCCAATTAAAATTTGCCACATCATCTTCTCTTTATATATATATTATTTTGGGTCAAGTAGTCCAGTGGCTAGAATTCACCTTTTTAAAGGTGAATAAGTAGGGTGTTCGGGGTTCGAACCCCGGCCCCAACATATAATAATGCATGTCCCTGTCAACTGAGCTATGCTCACGGAGACTCTGCTCTTTATATTCTATTAACCGGTACTATTGTTCAGGTTGCAAAAAATTTAAAACCACTGGTACTGGTTTTTTTTTCTTCAGTCTTTGTCATAGTGAAACTAAAAGGTTGCTTCTTGAGAAAGAAAGAATGGTAAGAAAGATTAGAGTGAACATGAGAGAGAGATGACACCGGTGCCATGAAAGGTGAGACAAATAAATTTGTCAAATTAAAATCTCTTCAATCTCATATTTCTCAATTTCAACCCAGAAATAATCAAACAAAGAAGAAGAAAAATAAGAAAGAGATTTGTCAATTTCTATGTTAAATAAAAAAATTGTCATTCTTGATCTTCCTTATTTCTTCTTCTGAGCCCCGATTTTCCAGTATCCGAGAAAGATGAAGTTGTTCCTTCAAAAAAAATCTTAAATCTCCAAATTTTGTTTTTTAATTTTATTGTTGTTTCCTCTTTCTAATTATATATTTTAATGGAAATCCCTATATTAATTATTGATAGAATGAAAGGGAATAACATTGGTAAACAAATTACTGTCTTCATTTCATAATAAGTGTCGTTTATATTAAGAAATGCAGTGATAGTGTCAAAAGACAAGACGATTTTATTAATTAACCTTATTTACTATTGATGTTATGTTTTGGAGATAGTGTACTCTCAATTAATTAAAGGGTACAATTTGAAAGTGAAGTAATAATTCTACATTGAAAAGTGTATGTAACATTCATTTTGAAACAAATTTTTATTGCTAAAGTGACACTCATTTTAAAATAGGGGGAGTAGTAAAAAAAATTGTTAATAGATGAAAGAGAAAAGAATGATGAAGATGAAAGAGAATGAAACGATGTTTGTCATTGGTGAGTCACTAGGAGAAAAAGGGTGAACAAAAAAAATCGGGATTTACTTTTCCCACCCTGCTGCCTTCTCGCACGCCCTGCAAAATTTCCAAAAATACCCCTGGTCCGGATTATATAATCCGGAATAGATTATTAGTGCTATCCGGAAAACGAATTCCGGACCAGATGTTATGTGCTTTTTTGTGTTTTTCTTTGATGTAAAGGGTGTCTGTTGACCGTTATATGAACCCCGCACAAGCTGCAATGCAATTGCAGGAACGGTCAACAATGACCATGACACCGACACCCCTAAAAAACTATTTTTTTTTTGAAGAAAATGGAAGAAAAGAGGTGAAGTGAAGAATGAAGGTATTTGTTGAAGATGGAAGCCTATTTATAGCCTAAAACAAGTCCTAGGTTATTACTACAGTCAATGAAAACGTGTTAGTGGTTGTAACCGTTCAAACCTACATTAATGGCTCCACACAAAAGAATCCAATGATGAAGCTTTCTGGATTATACATTCCGGAACATCCTTAACCCTACAAGAAGTGTCAATTTTTCTTTCGTTCACCAGTATCGTATTAATCAGGAATATATATTCCGAAAAAAACAGGTGCATTCTGGATTGTATTTTCCGGACTGCATCAGTGTCATGTCCGGTGGTTTGTACCACATGTTTTGTCGGTGGTCAAGTCTTTACCACGTTTTTTGACTGCAATTATGACCTCCCAACCGTTTTTTGACTTACCCTCCCTATAAATAACCTTCCAAACCCCACCATTTCTCACACCCTATCTTCCTCCTCTTCTTCCTTCTACAACCATGGTTTTCCATCGTTGGCCTTTCATAGATAAGGGTCTCGTTGAAAACTTTCATGGTTTGTATGAACGGTCAATGAGGATGGAACCGCACTGCAAAGAAGTGCGGTTCATCTAGGGGGTCATGTGGGTCAGTGTAGTTCTTAGCTTGGCCTATCTGGGCGTAAGTTTGAGCACCCCCTACCCCCTTCCCTCATCCCTTGGTTGCCCTCCAACAGGGAAGCTACTGGTATGTCCTATCACATACTAGTGGTTAGGTTCTTAAGAGATTAGAATTAGGCTCTTAGGAGATTAGAAATAGATTTAGGTTCTTATGTAATAAGCTTAAAAAGTTTCAACATTATGGTAATGTATTGTTCATATATTAATAAAATGAGTTGTTTTTATCTTTTTCTCTTTTTATTTCTGGCTTATATGTTTATTTGCATTTATTTTACGAATTTCAAAGCTTAAAATTCTGGTAAAAGACCTTTCCGGATGTTATTATCCGGATTAATCTGCAAAATTCTAACAATCCATTTCGGAAAACATAATCTGAATCAGGGGTAAAATTGGAAAAAAAAATAGGGCGCGCGAGGAAAGGCATAGGGTGGAAAAAGTAAAAAAACTAGTGTCAATTTTTGTTTACGTTCAATAACTTTTTGTTGTAGTTACTTTTATTCAACAACTTGGAGAATGAATTACCAATTAATGAAATTGAAATAATAGATGATGTGACAATTTTTACTGAAGTGTGTTGTAGGGTGTGACCCTAACACTTTTTTTAGTATTAAATACTACCTATAACAAACAACTCTAACCATCATAGAAATAATTTTCACTAAATCTTCATAACTTTGATCTAGCTGAATGTGGTTTTGTTCAAAAGCTTAAACCCTAAATTAATTGACAAAAAACCATTCAGACAACTTTGAACTTTGTATTTCTCTTACCGACTTTATCCCTTTTCAATACAGTGCATCAAACTTCACAACCCTATGATCCATAGATGGAAACATATCATATCTAGTAGATCTAAAGTCTACACAGTACAATCATGTATAAAATTATATTTTATATATTATTGAAAATAATAATAACACTATAATAACAAGCTTGTGCAGCTTCAAACATATTGTCGTAGGTTTTGAGTGATTTCTCTTGACCTAGGATAGTTTTAGAACATATGTATTTTCCCCTTAGGTTGAGAAATCATTTCTCACTTTGCATAAAATCTTCAAGCATGATGAATGGATTCAATCTTCATAATGTTCATGTTGAATCAATTCAATCTCCATCTGAATTATATCACTCTTCATACGTGCCATATTACTCCCTAAATTGATTCAACATAAGTTTGAATTGATTTAGACAATGTATTTTCACTTAAAATCTGATTTCTTTTGCATTAATCAACCACAGTATAAAAACATGTTTCTTTCATTTGACCTATTCACTGGATTCATTCATTACTTCTCTCTTCTCCCCTTCTCTAAAAAACATAAGAAAACACTTCATGTATAGTTCTTTGTGAGAATTTGGACTTGGAGGGACAATTGTAGGTTGTGTAATGGTTTGATTCTTTCAAGAAATTTGAGGTGCTCAAAGTTCCAAATGACACAAAAAACTTTATGTTCTCCTCTACAAGCTAGGGAGTTTTTCTAGAGCATCAATCACGAGAGAAATCGAAAGTATCTATGTAGAAGAAGGAATCTTGACGAATATTGCCGAAGGATCTCATAGGATTGAAGATTTGAAGGATTAAGGAGACAATTTTGTGGATTTTGGGAGTTGGAGTTGATCTTGCTACAAGTGTTTTAAGGTCTTGGTGATCTATAGGTTTAAAGAGTCAGAAGCGTTGTATCAATGTGCAAACAATCAATCATAGTGAAAGGGCGTAGAATTTTCCCTTATGAGTGAACATACCCCAAAACATGGAGGATTGGGGGAACCATTATTTATCGGTGTACTTTCATCTCTTTTTTGTTATTATTTTTCACATTAAATTACATGCAAATTGATGAATTGTGATATGTTTAGATTGAATATGTGTTAAGTGATTAATAACTTCAATAACTGGTTTTCTGTTTGAAGAACATTGAATTTTCAATAGTTGTTAAATCAGTTAACATGTTAGGAATCTATGTGTTTGTCGATTCATCAATTATCTTGTAGTTAGATTCCAATTTGTAATAATTTCTTGCTTAAATTTAGGTTTGATTTGAGAATGCTCAGGTCTTGTAATTAAGAGATTGATATTTGATTGTGGGACATTATATTAACCGTGAATATTTGACCCTAAAAAGGAAACAAACTAAAGCTCCATTGTATACTTACATCCTCCAAATACCGAGTTATTTATTTTCATCAATCATAGATACACTGGCCGTAAAAACAAGCATCGAGTTACTGAGCAAACTAAAACACTCCATGATCCACTTCCTCCATCTAGATGTAAGTTCATGCTCTTCGTCACCAAATCCAATTATCCCCAATCAACTTAATCTTAAGCCTTTTCAAATTGATCTTTAAATAAGATAAGTTCTAACTATTGTAATTTTTTTCTTCTAACTTTTAACCAACATATTTTGAACCATTAATTTAAAACTTATAGCAAGCATATTTAAATTTTAATTTTGGTTTATCATATTTTATTTATTTATTTAAGAATCAAATACTTTTTTTTAGTTCGTAAAAAATTTAGTTGTAATTCTCATAAATTTTTTGTTCATCTTGAGTGTCTATATATGTTTTTGACTAAAAAAATTAATAATATATTTATCCTCTTAAAAAATAAATATAAAAAGTTACAGAGGTAAACTTTTTTCTTGCATAATAGCCAATACATAAAAAAAAATCATTTTCTTTTTGTTCTTACAAAATAATCAAGGGGCATGACATATTTATACAAAGATAAATGATATGAACACTCGGTTTTCATCACATTCTTTAGTACTCACTATTTTATTGGTGAAATCTATACGGTTCTAACAATTTTATGTGAGATCTATTTTCAAAGTGTATAATATCGATCCATATAGATTTTACCAAATAAATGAGTGATTTTAGAGTGTTGAAAAAAAGTGCTTAACACTCATCTTTATATTCCCTCTAAAAACACTCATCTTGATATGAATTATTTTATCGTGACTATTCAAGTAGTGAGAAACACTTGCTTGGTCACATGCATAACAATGAGTCATTTTGACACACACATAATGGGAAAAAGTATGAAAGAGAAAAGAATTAAATAATATATATTTGGCTTAATTACACTTTTGGTCCTCGCATTTTCACTAGCTCACGAAAATGGTCCCGCCTCTTTCAAATCGAACAAAATCGTCCTAAACTATTATGTTTTTTGCAGTTTTAGTCCTACCTCCTATTTTCAACTCCAAAAACGTAGAGAAATGGCAGTTTTAGGCAATTTTAGACCTACCTCCTATGCTCAACCATGAAATAAACAAGGAATAAAGCATGCGGGTACAAGGAATCTACTCTATTCAACACACTAACCAAAAAACCCTAATTTGAAACATATCTTAGAAATTAGGGTTTTTTTTGCTTAGTGTGTTGAATAAAGTGGATTCCTTGTACCCACATGCTTTATTCCTTGTTTATTTCATGGTTGAGCATATAGGGTAGGTCTAAAACTGTTATTTCTCTGCGTTTCTGGAGTTGAAAATAGGAGGTAGGACTAAAACTGCAAAAAACATATAGTTTAGGGACGGTTTTGTTCGATTGGAAAAAGCAGGACCATTTTCGTGAGCTGGTCAAAATGCGAGGACCAAAAGTGTAATTATGCTTATATATTTTTGAAATAATTAAATGATAGATATTTTAATGACTATGTGTCTAAATGATTTTGATTTGGTGTTGTGTCTATATAAGTATTTCTCTCAAGTAGTTCAAAATAATAAGAGTAAAATATACACTCCCCTCCCTTGGAAAGTAAAATTTATACTCCCATCCCTTATAAGATGCTTGAATTACTACCCCTCCCTTAATAATTAAATATGCTCTATATGTTAATTTTAACATAAATAAATATTTTTATGATATATATTAATTTTGAACCACCATTTAAGAAAAATTAATTCATTTCTTTATAATTTAAATGTCAGTGATAATTAAATTTAAATATTTTGCTATTGATTTTATAGTTTAGAGTATAAAATTAACTTTTAAATATCCATGCTTTACTGTCTTTAGTAATTTTTCACATATTTTAATTTTATTTTGGGTTGTTTCATATTTTATAATAGGGGTTTAAATCTATATGTTATTGAAATTGTGAATAAAAAATAGCGAAAAAGTATGTATTCAATTTATAATTATATTAAAATAGACCCACAATACTATTTTTTTTCGAAGTGTGTTAAATTATTATTTTTGTGCTGAATTATTAGAAATAAAAAAAAATTGAGGGAGTAAAGTGTAGAATTTTTTTTTTTATAAGGCGAGAGTCAATGACATAAAAAATGAATGGAAGACAGTCCAACAGAGTTGGAATGTCTTGCAGATTCTAGACTATGCCACATGCTCATATATATTATTAAAAAAAGGAAAAAATAAATACAAAAAAAATTAGGCGGACATAAACCTAACCCAATCATTCCACACAAAGTGCATGCCAACCCAATCGGGTGATACAAATAAATAAAAACAATACCGGTGAATATCTAACATGCGGTGTATGGACCAATTGTCAACACGAAATGGATCCAAGAACCAACAACTCCTTGCGACAGTAACAAGCATAGTCTCTCTTTCGAGACAAACAGTCCAACATTAAAGATTGATGAGGATTTTTAAACTTCCCTCAAGTTATATAGTGTCAAACTTCGTGAAAGTGAGAGATTCGACCGCCAACATGGATACAAAATCCCACGCCTACAACCCGCTATGTTGCGACAGAAAGCTTCACGGCCATTTCTAGCCAATCCAATAGAAAGCAACTCAAATCCAATTGAAAGCCAGATCGAGGGATGGTCAACCAACGAGTCTGAGCACTACGAGCACCATCAACACGGGAACACCCGCACCCACAATTCGCAGCAACAACGGACAACAAGTACATGACCATTTCTAGCCTAAAAGACCTGGTACGAAGCACATCCATGATAACACTAAGGGGACAAAACCTGCAGCAATCAGCCCACGATAGCATCATTGAGAAACAACACTGCAGCTACAACATATTTTTAAAAAAGAACAAGAAAACGTGATTGAACCTACACAAAGTTGTGTAGACACGATTTTGAGAGTAACATACCCTTAAAAGGGTTTTGAAACCAGATCCACCCTCAACGAACCACCGAATGTTTATATCGTTGCTCAGAACGGTACAAAGCGAAACAGAGGCGTTAAGGTCTTAACACCATGAGTGAAAGCAAACCCATCAGCACTCCAGATCCGCAAAGGGAAATCCAGACCCACCCTTCCATCAAAACAGATCCACCGCATAGAAACTTCGACGAAACAGACCACGACGATGCAAGGGAGGAGACGACCACCGCGGGGTTGAAGGTGATGCGGAGGAAAAAGCCTCATCGTACCACCAAGTCAGTATCTACATCGGATCTATGAGAGTTGGATATGGAAGGAGTAGGAAAAGTAGACGATGGAGAGAAAAGGAGAGGCGGTGGGTTAAGGGAGAGGTGTTGGTTGGATCAGGATGATATGAATTGGCGGCCAGTAAAGTGTAGATTTTAACATAAGAGGGGACGAGAATGTAATTCAAGCTTCTCTTAGGGGAGGAAATGAATTTTTTTCCTAATATGTTTTGAATAAAAGGGGAGGGGAGTGTATATTTTAACATAAGAGGGGAGGGGAGTGTAATTCAAACATATTTGAAAGGAGGTGAGTGTAATTTAAATTACTCATTGTAAAAAGTTTAAAATACTCTTAAAAAAGTTTGAAATACTTATCTGAAAAAGTTTAACTGTATCCCCATAAATTATTTATTTCTTTTGACTGTCTAATAAATATAAGGAAAAAAAAAGTCAAGATAACTTGTTAAGAAAACAAAAATTAAAATTATATTTAAAATAATATATTTTACACTTTTAAGAGACTGATTATACTTAACCCCGTGTGCTTAATTCAGTCGGTAATAACAATGCATAATATATATAAATGTTCGAAGTTCGAACTCCGAACACCATAAAAAAATATACTAAACTCCATAGTATTTTTAATATTCTTTTTTACGTGCCTTGACTAAGACTAAAAAATTTACAATATTTTATAGTAAAAGACACACTTTCTTTTTAATCATAATTATACTGAATAAAATATTCAAATAAAGCAAAATAAATTTAATTAATTTTATAGAAGTTCATAATATATATTTTTTGACCAAAAAGGTTTTTTTTTTTGAAAAAATTTGACCAAAAAAGTCAATAACATATTTATCCTCTTAAAAAATAAATATAATAAGTTATAGAGGTCAATTTTTTTTTTGTTCCTTACATAATCAATACATACAAAATTATTTTTTAATTCTAATGAAATAATCGTCTAGCCTTGTACAACAATTTTATAATAACTTTTGTAACAATTTTCTCTCCATACTCACATTATGTAAATTTATAGTTATCTCATATGTTGTCAATACAAATGGTTGTTCAAATAACACATTTATGGTTATCTCATATCTTGTCAATACAAATGGTTGTTCAAATAATACACATCTTATAAAAAAGCGTTTAACATATATAATCACAAAACATACAACTTTGTTATAAAAATTTAACACAGTCAAATTTCAAAGATTGAATTCAAATCAAAAACTTTTTTCATTAAAAAATAAAATAAAAAACTTTTTATTCAACGGTAAGAGATCTCTTATCATCTGATTCATATGCTAAGTTGAATTATTTGACTTTGAGAACATAGAATTAATTCAAAATAGTAAAATAATTGATAAAGTTTCTTTAAAAAATATTATCCAAATTGAAAATATCTCAATAAAGATTAAAAATTAATTTTTAATTTTGAACAATAATTAATGCAAAACAAGACAGAGAAACTAGAGAGAGACTTGTCAGTAGAACAGTCCAACATACATAAACACAAAACACAACATTTTTTGACTCTTTTTGTTTATGCAACAGTTCTCACAACACAACTCAATGAAGTTTCAAACCATTGCAGAACATAGATTAAGGTGATGATGACTTAACCATTTCATATAATCAAATAATTCAATAATCATATGATCCATTATATGATATGATATGATATGGTACAAGTTTATTTATTTTTTAATTTTGGTTTGATGAATATTGAAAAACTTGATAAAAATTCAATCTTTATGCAATTTTGATGATTTTCTCTATCTGGGTCTGTGTGAGTGTAAAATTTGCTTTTGGTTTATTCCTGAATTTCTCTCTCTTGATGTTGTATTTATCTGTCAGATATTAATGGGTTGCTGCAGATTCCTGTGGTATTTGCAACTTGGGTTGTGGCTTTTTCAACCACAACTTGTCCTATTTGTAGCAAAGCTGTTGTTGGATGGGACCAAATTGACCCATCTGCACTTCTTTGTGCCTTTTCAAGATAACCCATCAATGTCATTTTTCATTTTTTTGTGCTCAATTTTACCCCTTTAATTGAATTTTTCACACTCAATTTTAGGTTTTATCCCTTAAACCCTTATTTGATAAACTTTGGATTTTTAATTAGGGTTGAATCAAGTTAGGTTTTGTAAATGTAATTTTATGAAATATTTTGTGGTTTTATTTTTGAAATTATGTAAAAAAAATTGTGGTTAGGAGTTTTTCATAATCCATAATTTATCTTGCCTTCATCAGATTAAAGTTTGGATTTTTAATTAGGGTTGAATCAAGTTAGGTTTTCTAATTGAAGTTTTATGAAATGTTGTGGTTTTAATTTTGAGATTGAAAAAAAATGTTGGTGGGTGAAATTGTCTTTTACTGTCACACTCAAACTTAGGTTTAACTTGAATGTGAATTGTAAATGTAATATGTTAGGTGGAGTGAAAGAAAACTCTTTTTTCATATGATGGTTGGTTAATGTGTCAGAAGCTTGACAGTTCCTGTGACATTTTCTATCAAATTTTATTTATTTACTTTTCATCCTTTTGTGATGGTATATTTCATTTAGTGCTTTTAAGTAGAGATTATTATTTGCTAATCAATTTCATTGCTGATTACACCATTTTCTTACAGATGCTGAATGAAATTTACATTGAGGAGTGTCTTCATTGCATTTTGAAGAGGTTGGTTTTCTTGACTTAGTTGTTAGATAAAAAACTGTTTAGAGATTATGATTATGTCTTAATCACTTTTATATATATTTTTACATCATGTTTACTTGTCTTAGATTTTAACCTTAGGAGTTTTATTATTCGTCTTCTTGGTTTATATTGCTATCTGATATGTGTATGTTTGGATTGACGGTAAATTTGACGGAATCACCATCTGCCATCGTGATTTTGACAAACAGTTAAATTTCAGAGTTTCAACAAAATCACAATGTCATCATGATTTTGTCAAATTCGCCATCATTCCAAACATGCACAGTTGCATAATACTGATTTTGTTTGGTGAAAATGAGCTCTAAAGTAGTTACTCTTGTTGGTGAAAGTTCAGTGGGCCTGAGCAGTGAAAACTGTTCCTATCAGTACTACTAAAGCTTGTGTTTTTATTCAATGGGAAAATAGCAATTTGAATGCTATCTTTATCCATTACAATCATATTGGTTTTTCCTTCTTTGTTTGTGTCTGAAAAGTCTCTTTCTTATATTAGAAAATCATAGCTTAGTAATAACCATTTCATTGACAGTGAACTTCACAATAATAATTTCTAAATTTTCACTTCCCTTAAATTGTCATCAAATATTGAATCTATGATTTATGATTTATTGTTTTTTTGTCAGAGACTCTCTGGATATTTCTCATGTTCTAACTGAAACTTTATTGCCTTTTCATTCATCAGTAGGTCAGGAATTCACAAGTGTCCATCTTTATTGATTTCTGAAGCAAACCCACCTTTGCAAAATTTTCACCTATCTCAGAGATTTCTTGGTTTTCATTGGTATTAAACTCTGTTCACTTTACTGCAAATTTTCTCCCTTTTTGGCTGTACTTCAGTTTAGGTTCTGAATCTTATAGTACAACAAACCTTTTCCCACAGTTTTGCATACCATCAAAGTTAATACTACTGGCAGTCACCACCAAAGAAAGAATCTAGATCCAGAATCCTCATAATTCAATCAAGATAGTTTGTGTTGTGCTGTGGTATTTAAGATGCCCTTAACCTAGATTTCGAGCAATTAAGTAGAATCTTGAAAGTTGAAACCTATTCTCTTTTTCAACAAGACTATGACTATGGATGAAGGGGACAGTAGCTCTGAGTGGAGCTGGGAGCAAGATAAGGCATTTGAAAATGCCTTGGCGACGTATCCTGAGGATGATTCGGATCGATGGGAGAAGATTGCGGCCGATGTACCGGGGAAGACTATGGAAGAAATTAAGCAGCATTATGAGCTCTTGGCTGATGATATTAGCCAGATTGAGGCTGGTTGTGTGCCTTTACCATCATATAATTCTTCTTCGGAGGGTTCAACAAGTCATGCTAGCGATGAAGGAGTTGGGGGGAAGAAGGGTGGTCACAACGGCCACAAAAACGATGAGTCTAACCATGGAACTAAGGGCTCAAGATCTGATCAAGAACGACGAAAGGGCATTGCTTGGACTGAGGAAGAACACAGGCAAGTTTATCTTTTGCTTATCTGTTTTGATTAAACCTTTATGCCAATTTTGATTACTCTTAACTTTTAATTCTTTCTTTTCATGCTAATGATGTTTTAAGCTTATAGTTTTGAGGTTAGTTGTATTTGATTGCTGACTCTATTCCTGTCATATGAAATCTGAACATCTTGATGTTTTCAAAGTCACTGTTTGATTGTGAACCTTAAACTCTTTTGAATGCTTCCTTTAAATGTCATTTTTTTGGGTACCATTTATTTGTATTAATTAACAACTATCTTAGCACGCTCTTTTTACTGAACCATGGCCTGTCATCTGTTAGTCCTTAAAATAGTTGATGCATTGCATTGAGGTTTTAGACGAGGATGAAGAGTGGTAAAAATAGTGGGGAGAGAAGGGAATATGTGTATTGAACTGAATTTTGATCCAATTCTCTACTCTGCTAGTTCTATCTTAACTATTGTCATTATTAAATGCTAGTATAGTGATTTCGTCCAATGTTATCTTGTGTGGTAATTGGTATCATATGGTGTTTATGTCTTTATGTAACATGTAATATATGTATATGTATACTATATATTATATATTGTTTGTTGGAGTACTTTGTCAGGTCATCTCCTTGATTTGTTTTGAAGAAATTACTTAGAGTGCATATACATCTCAAAATGTGTCTGTTCTGGTTGTTTTTGTTTGTAATTGTCTTGTCAAATAGCGGTTATAGTGGCGCCATAGCGTAGCAGAATTTGAACAAACCACTATTGTGTTGTGATACGTGACCCAGTACGATGTGTTGTGGTTTGTATAGCTTTGTAGGCTGAAGCATAGCAGAGTCTGAACAAGCTATTATTTTTTGCGATCCGCGATTGTGTTAAGGTCATAGCCTAGGTAATATGATAGTATGGTCAATATGAATTCCCCTTTAGATTAAATTCATAGTAATGGGCTTAGAATATAGTCGAGTTTAAAGTTAGTCAAACTGATCGGAGCTAGAGACTATTGGGCTTTTACGGTTAATATCAATATGACATTGTTGAGTTTAATAAATATTGCTTTCAGTGGAAATGGGATTGATTTAAAACCTTTTTCAAATGGGATTACTTTTAGCTGCTATATGACAACACTTTGTACTAAATAGTGTATCGCGGAACATTAATGATTTGTTCAAATTCCGCTTCACTATAGCGCTAAAGCCGCTATTTATCAACACTGAGAGAAAAAGGGGAGTGGGAGTAAATTATTTAATATGAAATTAACTTTTTTGAGTAGTGGGAACATTAATAACTTTTTAGCTGCTAGTTATCATTGCATGTTCGTCAACCTCTGAACGTGATACGTAACATACTGTTAAAATGATAGAGTAGTTATTGTATTCTTCATTTCATAATATTTGAAATGACATCTATGTGGCAAACATATATAATGAATTTGAAGGTGTTCCACATGAACATTGCTACTTTTCTTCTGCACTGATTCGTGTTATTTGGTTCTTATTTCCTGCAAGGTATACTTATTCAATTTTATACTTATCCTAATTGGATGCAGTGTTGTCAAATAGAGGCTATAGCATAGCGAAATGTGATAATTGTTTTTGTTCCTTTTTAGTAGAAAGTGTTGTCAAATAGAGGCTCTAAGCTGCGCTGTAACACCATAGCGTTGTTGAATTTGAACAAACTGCTATTTTTCACGATCTGTGATTGACAATTTTTTTTCAAAAGAACTTGGACTCTCACAGAATTTCCAAACTTTTTAATCGAAAGGCCTTGTTACTGATAATTTCCCCTCTTATTTTTAACCTATTATCTCCAAAGATGTTGTTGGTTTGATATGTTTTTGCCCCATTTTCGACACCATCATCATGTTGATGCCACTACATTACTCATGCCAGCTTCCGTAGATGTGGCTTCTGCTACTCAGAAAAAACAAGGCATCTCAACTTCACTTTTCTATCTTTTCTCCACCATCACATGTCTGTGACAATACTTTCCACTTTTCTCTTTACTATTGGCAGATCTGTCTCGTCCTCCCTTTTCATGATTTCCTTGTAATGTTTTTCGTTGATTTCTTGGACACATTCAAGCACGGCGAGATGCTTACACAATGCACTTTTTGTTGACATGCTTCTACAATATTCAATTAACAGTTATGGTCTAGACTCTAAAGATTAATCTTATAGTCCTACTCCTTCAACTGTCGATGTACATAATTTGACACATAGGAGGGTATGAGATCTTAAACCTATAAAATGGTTTAACACTCTGTTTTTGTTTTGACAAACCACCAATTTGAATAGTGTTGAATATATAGGGTTAGATTTTTTTGCTTTAGAGTGATGAAAAGGAAAGCTCGGCCTAATAAAACTATATTGCTTTTAATAATATGTTGAGTTTTATTTTAGGAAACAAATCGTGAAAAACTAATTTGAAGAGATACATTTAGATACTTTGACAGACTTGTTAGAATATAAGAACAAAATCATTATGTAGTGCATCCATTAATTGCAATGAGCCGTACATACAGATTAAGGGAAAAGATAGGTTAAGGCTCATGGGTTTAGTGCGGCTTGGAAAATCTTGAGAGCCCATTTCTAGTTTCTACCACTACTTGTTTTTTTTCTTGGGCCTTTGTTTTTTGTTCTGTTATTGATTCAAATAGTATTGATTCTTCAATTGCTCCAATTTGAAAGATTTTTTCATTGTTAGAAGATGCAGGTTCCATGATTTAAGTTGTGGGATAAAACATGGTTGTTGTTACTATATCTCTATTTCCCTTGGACATTGTGTTGTTATATGTTATGAATCTTTTCTGTAACCATTTGGATTGAATTGAACAAGTCACACAAACCATGTCAGATACACCATATGCCACCGCTTTAAAGGCTCTGTATAGGATTCTTAATTGAAGTGATCTTTTGCAATTACCTTTATGATTGTTATTTATGACTTTGATAGTTACTAGTATATTGTGCTAGTTTATTAACCGGTTACATGTATGCTACTTTGTGATTTCTCAAGAAAAGTCATGTTCGCCATTATATTCGACTATATTGGCTTCAGCTTAATTGCAAATCTGATTCCAGTCACTAGTTTGCTCTGGTATAGCAAAATATATTTCATATTAGGCCTATAACCTTCGCCATAATCCATTTTCATTATTCCCATTTCCTTGTGTTCTTTAAGGTTCTCTGACATAAATTTATAGAACAGGATTCCGTAGTTAAGATTTGATCCTTACATTCTTCTTTGACTTACAAATTGCCAATTTCATTACATGCAAATTTACTTCGTCTATTTTGATATCTTTCTGTTAAAAGTTAGAATCTGAGGCTCAGTGAGTGCAGCAGTGTGTGAATTTTGCAGTTTTATGGCTACTGTCTGTTTCTAATGAAATGGTTCTCATATTTTGCTTCAAATTTCAAATTGGTTCAACAGGTTATTTCTTCTGGGCCTGGACAAGTACGGAAAAGGCGACTGGCGAAGCATTTCAAGAAACTTTGTTGTAACCCGAACACCAACACAAGTAGCTAGCCATGCGCAAAAATACTTCATTCGACTGAACTCGATGAACAAAGACAGAAGGCGATCGAGCATTCATGACATTACAAGCGTTAACAACGGAGATGTTTCAACGCCTCAAGGACCCATCACCGGTCAAACAAACGGTTCATCTGGAAATTCTGCTGGCAAATCAGTCAAACAAGCTGTTCCATCAACAACCGGGCTACCAGGTGCAGGAATGTATGCTGCCCCTACCATTGGACAACCGATAGGAGGACCTTTAGTATCTGCTGTTGGCACACCTGTGAATCTTTCCGCACCTCCACACATGGCTTATGGTATTCGAGCACCAGTTCCCGGTACAGTTGTGTCCGGTGCACCAGTGAATATGGTCCCTATGACATACCCTATGTCTCATCATACTTCTGCTCCTCACAGGTAAAGTGCTGCTGTTTAGAGACCTAATGTACAAAACATAGAAGACTTAGATTGGCTGCTGCAGTGGATGTGATTCTTTTGCTAGACTATATCTTTTTTATTTATTTGCATGCATGCATGGATTTTATTCTTATTCAGTCATATGAATAATAAACTATATCAGGGAGAATTTGAATGTATGTTTCATTACAGGCTGCCATGAAATGTGACAGCCTTGTGACATAGGAACCATATGAGTATGGTTGTTTTGTAGACTTTTGAATTGCTATTTTGTTAAACTGCGTTCAGAGGAAGGTTCTATGGATTTCTTAAACTGTAAATTATTGTTGCATGGTCCTGGTTTTTATAAGAATTACATTCTTCTATTCACGTAAATTTAATTATTTGTGTTGGGCTGTCAAGAACCAGCACAAAAATAAATTAGGCGTAGGGGAGATGAGGATGTTGCGCTGGATATGTGGTAAGACTCGACGAATAGGACTAGAAACGACAGAATTATAGAGTTGGGATCACACCTATAGTAGAAAAGATGGTGTAAACCAGACTTAGGTATTTTAGACATGTAGATAAATGATATGTGGATTATGTAGTAAGTAGAGTAGATTAGATGCAGAGTAGTCAAATCATTTGAGCCTGATGTGGAGAAACTATTAAGAAAGATCTAGAGATTAATGAGTTGGATAGAATTATGATTTCATATAGAGCATTATGGGGTTGTTTGATTAGCCGGCTCCACTTAGCGGGATAAATTTTGATTGTTGCTATTATTGTAGTGACCATCATTCATATCATATAGGAGATTCTTTGAGCACTCTCTCAATAAACATGTTGCTTTGCATATAAATGAAACCAACTCCGAATTTGAAATTAACGTGTAGGATTTGACTCTAGATCGCTAATGTTGTGATCACGAAATAATATGCGTTGTTTGTTTGAAAGAGTAGTCGAACTTTCAAAGTCTTTGATGGAAAACTTGGGAGGGTAGAGGTGAAGTTTGACTAATCTTACATGTTTGAGATTGCACTTGGGTGACTACGGAATTTGGTGTCTTTAGTGTTTTTAGGGGATGTATGAATAATTAAAATAAATTATTTAGTTGAGAGAGAATGTTTGGTTAAGAAAGAGATATGAATAAAGACACCAAAATCACTAAACTTCAAAATTATCCGAATGAAACTCGATGTTGTATGTTGTGATGTTGATGTTCGTGAGAAACACCATTTTCCTATTTATAATGATTTTGAACGGTCGTTGAAGGAAAAATAGTTACCAAACATAATGGAAGGGTACCTAACTTTTTTATCATCAACAAATTAAGAGATAATTTGACAGATTGGAAGTACAAATGTGAATGATTGAAGAGAAGTGGTCCATTTGCTATGGTGAAAGTGATTGGGTGGAATTATATTTCTGTTATGAATTATGATTGAAAATTCAATTTAATCTAAATCTTCTGTATATAAAAGAAATACATGATTTTTGTGTAGTTTTTTCCCTCTAATTTAACCTTCATTTAAATAATTCACCACTTCAACAACAACAACCAGGTGTTATAATCAAACAATTGATCTCAAGTGATTTTAAAAGAACATGAGTTCGACTCTTGAATGAAACAATTCTCAAATAGCTTTATTTATCTCCGGCATGGATGGATCTAGGTGTAAAGGAGTGGTTTTTAGTGCCCCAATATGTTTTGAATATTTTGTTCATAAGTACTACACTATACTCTATGGAAATTTCTCATCTCACTTTTAAAATTGCTCAAAAACCACCTCAGTGACAGTTAACCGCCGTTTGACTTATCTACCGGTAGTTATGTGTTGTTGGACACTTTTCATAACAATTCAATCATTTTTTAAGTCGGTTTAACCAATCTTAAAAATGCCCTACGACATTTAACTGCTTCTAATAGTTTTTGATCAATTTCAGAAGAGAGAAGACTGAAATCCGTACTCTATATGATCATCTATTTATATTTCAATATAGAATGAAAGTTGGACTAAAGTTTCCAAAAAAAAAAAAGCTGGACTAATTTCCCAAACCATAAAAGATGTTATGTGGCACAAAAAGTCCAAAATTAGGAATAGTAATTTGAGTTTTACTTTTCCAACTCTATGCCTTTTTTCGTGCGTTCTATTTTTTTCCAAAATTACCCCTGATCCGGATTTCGTTTTTCGGATTGAATTGTTAGAATTTTCCAGATTTATTCAGATTTCAAAATCTGGAATGACCTTTTTCCAGAACTTTTTCAATTTTAAGCTTTGAGATTCGTAAACTAAATGCAAATAAAGATATAAAACAGAAATAAAAAGATAAAAACAACTCATTTCATTGATATTTGAATAATACATTACAATAATGTTGAAGCTTTTTAAGCTTTTTACATAAGAACCTAAAACTATTCCTAATCTTATTACATAAGAACCGAAAATTATTTCTAGGGGGGTAAGCTAAACCAATGGCTCCGGCTGAGAGGACATACCAGTAGCTTCACTATTGGAGGGGAGACAGGAGAGGAGGAAAGAGGAGGGCGGGAAGAAGAAAACAATGCCCCTGAGCCCCATTGACCATTCATACAATCCCTGAAAATTTTCAAAGAGGCCTGTTTCTATGAAAGGCCAACCATGGAAAACCATGATTGTAGAAGGAAGAGGAGGAGAGGGACGTAGAAGGAAGAGGAGGAGAGGGTGAGAGAGAATGGTGTGAGAAATGGTGTGGTTTGGAAGGCTATTTATAGGGAAGGAATGGTTGCATGGAGTGTATCTACACTTAATGCAGTCAAAAAACGTGTAAAAACACGTTTTCTTGACTTGACCCAAGACCAAAACAATTGACAAACGTGTTCCGCGTGGTGTAGACCACCGACCAAAAGATTCTGATGCAGTCTGGATTTTATAATCCGGATTACACATGAATTCCGGATTATATAATCCGGAAACATACGATTCTGGTTGAAACAAACAAAACTTGGTACTTTCTGTAGGGTGAATGGTGGTTCGGATTGTATAATCTGGACAGCCTCAACACAAGATTCTTTTGTATGGACCACATTGCAACAAAAGTTTATATGGTCCACAACATCCAAGGACCTCTATAAATACACCCTCTCCGGTTTTCAGCTTCAATACCAGCAAAACACACAAACGCACCAATGAAAACCATGCAAATTTTTGTCATTAAGCTGAGGATCTTTCTCACGCTGTCGCAAATAGATATCTCTCTATTTGACAGCATGATGAAGATCTTCAACATGCTGTCAAAAATACAAACAAACACACGAAAGAGACCATGAACATTTTTGTCATTGTGCTGAGGATCTTTGTCATGCTGCCGTAAAATAGATTGCTCTCTATGCGCAAATAGCTTGCTCTCTATGTGCCAGCATGGTGAAGATCCTCAACATGCTTTCAAAAATATATAGATTTAAGGCTGCCTCCTTGATAGATAGATAACTCAAAAATATCAAGAGATTGTTGTGAGTTAGATCTTGCTGCCTGTCAGATGAATATGTCATTTGGCAAGGCAGCATGATCTAACTCAAAGAAATCCTCTTGAAAACACATTCCCAAAAGATTCAACATTTATGTTATTATGATTTTTTTAACTGTTTATTTGTCTTATGTTGCTTCTATTTATGTTATGTACCTTTGTTCTATTGTTTTCCAAGACATTTGCAACGAAAACGATCCAAATAAAGGGTCTGGTGTAGTTCAGACTTTATAATCCGGAACAACTTCATGCATTCCAGATTATAAAATCCGGAAACCCTCAATAACATTTTGGCCGTGACATTTCACCAAAGGTTAGGTCGGTTAGTGGAGTTTGAATGCATTTTTTGACGGTTTTGAATGTGCAACACGTTTTATTTGACTGTAATTAAGACCTATGATTGATTTAAGGCTATAAAAAGCCTTGGATCTTCAACATTTTCCTTCATTCTTCTTCACCTCCTTTCTTACATTTCCTTAAAAAAAAAAAAAAGTTTTTTAGGTAGCTTTTAGGAGTGTTTGTGGTGTCATGGTCATTGTTGACCGCTCATACGACCCCTGCAATTGCATTGCATCTTATGCGGGGGTCGTATAACGGTCAACAGAGACCCTTGACATCAAAGAAAGACACAAAATATTCATATCGTATTTGTCCGAATTTTATTTTCCGGAAACACTAACAATCTGGTTCGGAAAACAAAATCCGGACCAGGGGTATTATTGGAATTTTTGCAGGGTGCGCGAGAAGGCAGCATGGTGGGAAAAGTAACTCCCTAGCGATTTTTCTCTCTTTTTATTGGTAAAAAACAATGAGATAAAAAAGAAGAGAAAGAGAGAAAGTAATAACACAATGTGAGTATGAGAGAGAGGGTTGTCCAAAAATTATCACAAAATAGTTGTACAAATATCATTTTTCTAATAAATTACAATCAGAAAAAAGTTTAAGTTGTTTGAGATCAGCGAACAACAATATAAGGTGTTTGTGAATAAAATTAGCGTGAAAGGAGATATAACATGTTTGTAAATGTTTACTTTTTTGTTGAGTTAATATAAATACTCATTATATTTTTTAAAACTTGGTATCCGCTCAAGAACCGATTAATTTGAGGAGTTTAATCTCATGACAAATACTTTATCTTGTTTCCTGTATTGTTTGAAATTAATGGCTTATAGAAGAAGAAATTCTTGAAGTTGAAAGACGAGGTTGTGTGTGTATGTTTTTTTTTTTGGTTTGTTTTTGAAATCACACCTACGTCTTTCACAACCGGTGAAAAAGAAGAAATACCATTTATTTCATGTTTTTGTTTAAGATTAACTTTTGTTGTATTTTTATTTTAAATTAAACACACATTAACGTATTTAATTTGAATATATATTCTCTTCTACTCATTGTGAATGTCAATGTTCACTTTTTAGAAAGATCCTTGAATTATACCAAACAGAAGAAAACAAAAGAAACTCAAAAGTGAGAAGAGAGAGAGAAAGCTATGGGAGAGAGAAAGGGAATGTATAAAGTTTGGGTGGTACATCGTAACATTTGTGGAGCATCACAATCTAACCGTACATTAAACTCCCTCACTGTGAGAGACCTATCAAGCTCTCCCACCCTAGATTGAGCTGGCCAACAACATGACCATAAAGACATGAATACAATTGGTGGCTAAGTTGTTAACACTTGCACTTGCTACCCACAAAAGTAAAACCAACTTCAAAAGCTTATAAATCATAGCAAATGTGTTGTACTTATTTGTTTCCACAAGTTTTCTACAATTGGTTGTTGACTTGTTGGTCTTATTCTTACCATATGGTGTTTTACTTATAAGGGGTAATAATTATTTTGGTCCCTGAACGTGTAAGGAGTAACCATAATAGTCCCTCAATGTATCAAAATTATAAAATAGTCATTGATTGTGCACTTTGCTAGTCAAAATAGTCCTTAACATTAAAATAATTTGTTAATATTATCATATTAGTCTTTTAATATACTTATTTATTGTCACTCCAGAGCTATTTTGACTAACAAAGTGCAAAATCAGAGACTATATTAAAATTTTAATACATGGAGAGACTATTGTAATTACTCGTTACACATTTAGGGACCAAAATAACTATTACCCTATTTAGAATAAAAACAAAATTAGGGAAGTTGGATGTGGGGCTAGCCCCACATAGCCTGTTAATGGATCCGTCCTTAAATGAGGGACATAAATTTCAGTTTTTGTCTAGTATCTTGCCCTCCAATATGTCCACTCTCATAATCAGTAATGCTATCAAACACAATATAAATGAAGTTGGCTTTCAATTATTCAATTTTTAGCGGATCAAACACACCCTAAATGTTACATCAATGAATGACACAATTAAAATTTTTGAGAAATTTTTCAACAGTGATGCTAATGAGTGCCCTTAGTCATTCTTTAAGATTTCTAAATATAGAAAGTTAAATAAATCAATTTTCAATAACATTTTCCATTTTTTTAATATTAAATGTTAGTAGGTAATGTTTTACTTTGTTATGTTAGTGGAGAAAATCTAACTCATGACTCTTCTTTATCACTGATTTCCTTATTTTATGTCTCTCTCAAACCAATCCACCTACCTTATATTCCCTTCTGTTTGAAACTTGACTTCATTTCATGAATATTTTTGTCTTTACTTAATATTTTCCTGCCCTAAGTTTCATGCACCGAGAATTTGATTGAATTTCTTGTCAAATTACTTACATTTGATGTTACATATACTTCATGTATGACTGTAGTCTCAAAATTGGACATTCTTGTTTGTCAACTCCAATGGTGACAAATGGCAATTCAAATTGTACATACTTCCTTTGTTTCTGCTGATTGCATACAATCTTCACCGAACCAAATATTAATTACTAATAATAGTAACTCTATATGGAAACAAAAGAGGAAATTGACAAAAATAAAATAAAGTTCTGCTTGATTGGTTAGATAAGAATCAATTAAGTTCATAAATGTCAACGAACGAATTGAATGTTCATTGTTTTATTTCTTCCTCCCATTGCTTATAAATAATACACAACATTCAACCATTTCATTTTCATCGATTTATATACTTATATAGATAGATATATACAATAGTTTTAAATTGAGTTATTTGTAACCAAAAAAATTGAGTTAATTAGGAAAAATGAATTCCAAGGTGTTACTCTTTCTTCCTATATTGTTGGCTACCATCCTTCTCATTTCTGCTGAGGCTGCATCCAAAGACAAAGACAAGAAAATCAATACTGATGGTAATCATGTTCATAACATTTTCACAAATAATTGCCCTATTAGTTCAAACATGCATTTTTTTTTTCTTCTTGCTAACCGGTGCCCGAAACCAAAAATAGTAGTTTTGCATTGAAAATAACAAAATTTTAACTTTTAAAAGTTGAATTCATCACTTTCCAACAATATGCGAATGTAAAATATTGAAATTTGAAACCCTGTGGATAATAAAAGTAATTTTGCTTTCTAAAATATCAAAATTTTAAAGTTAACTTAGATAATATATTCTTAGTGCATTGTGGAATGAAGTCTGTATTGTGCTTATGTCTGACTCTAACATACGATTGTGCGGGGTCTTAACAACCCATCATAGATGGTGGGTAAAGTTTTCTCACTATGACGCTGGTCTGAACTTTGATTAATAAATCTTTGGATAAATTTGATATACTTCCTTCATTTTCAGCATTCTTTCATATGTATCATGTGATGCTTTAATTTTGGTTAAAAATAATATGTATCGTTAAAGATGTATCCTAAATATGGAGAAATTATATTTTGAAAAAAAGTCATCAACAATTTAAATGGTCAATGTTTACGTTCAATGGACCATTAATGTTGATGCTCATTTTAACCATAATATAAATCAGCAGTGCTATATACGGCGAAGGCGGTTATCCCGAATGCATCGGGAAATTAACATTAATCAACCAATAATAAAATCAGGCTTCACGGAAATCATGGGGGAGTTAATATAGAAAATGGAAGTCAACAAAAACGGTTTGGTGGAAAACACACGTCGGGATATGTCGTGAAATTGGAATTTGAAATGAATAGCATTATTGAATATAAATATTATGTGCAAATTCATATACAATTTTTCAGATTTTCAAATATACATAATAATAATATCTCTACCATTTATGTTCAAATATAAATCTATAAATTGTTGTTAATAACATTTAAAATCATTACCTAAGAAAAACATGTAAAATCATTCAAAATCATGGTTAATTGAATTATGTAGATTTTTTTTTTTGGAGAGGAATTGAATTATGTAGATAGTTAATTAATCTTGACACATTGTTATAAATAATTACCATCTTCTAAAAGTTAACATAAAAGCTGAGGATGTGACACATAGGGATTTCTTTTATTTATAGAAAAAATTGGTTCTTTTAATCTTAGGTTAAATATATTTTTAGTCCTTATAAATCACAAGTTTTCAGGTTTAGTCCCTATAAAATGTTAATTGTAATTTTGGTCATCCATAATATAGTAGTTTGTAAGAATAGTCTCTATTTTAAAAACTTTTCACAAAAAATGGGCACTTTTAGTCCTCCAAAATACTCCATATAAAATGTAAATAAGGACTAAAAGTGAATAATTTTTTTTATAGAGACTAAACTTAATAACTTATCATTTTATTGAGACTAAAAACATATTTAACCCTTTAATATTTATCTTTTGAAGAAAAAAAATTAACATCAAAGCTGCGGATGCGAGTCAATTTTGATTTAGGGGCCTGAGATCTTATGCTCATTTCATCGAGAGTGCTCTTTAGCCTGAGTTTTTTAGACCCATAACGTGTGGGTTGAATTGAATCAGATTTATATGTCTCATTCAATTAACAGCTATATGCAAATGTAGTAATTGAGAGACTTGTGTTAAACTCCTTCAAACGATCTGTTTCTGAATAATCTTTGTATAATTATGAGCGTATGTTGCTCGTACTTGTTGGAAAATGTTAACTTGTATTTTTAGAGCACATGTTAAGTCCTCATGAGCTTAACTCAATTGGTGCCTTGGTGGACAATGCATAATATATGTAAGGTTTGAGGTTCAAACCCCGGGCACCACCTAAAAAAAAGAGCACACGTTAAGGAATTTAAGTAAAAATTTTGTCTAAAAAATTGTGTCAATTTATTCTTGTAGAGATTAAAAATTAATGTTTTGTAATAAATAGTAGAATCTTAACATTTGACCTAAGAACACAAGTTAGCATGACTCCAAATTGTTTGACTAGTTTTATAGAGTCTAAAAGTTGAAAGAAAATTTTAAAAAGATTAAAACGAAAAGTTAATAAATTTATAAGGAACAAAAATATATTTAACTCAAATCAACATATAATTAACATTTATTTTAGTTGTACAATTTTCTATTTAATGTTGGGAGTTGATACACAACTTGCTTGAATTAATTTTCGGAAGAGTCATTTGAGAAACCTACCAAACATTTGTGAATACATGCTTTGTTAATTAAATAGCAAATAAAATTAATATATAATTAACTTTAAATTAAAAAATAATAATTTTGAATATTATATAGATCACACACAATTAATTTTTTCTCATGCTCATGAAGTAAACACGACTTTGGATTAATGTATTTCAATCACAAACAACACCACAATCTACATGCTTGAACCACCAATATATATTGCAAAAATACATATCTATCTCAGTATTCATGTATGAGTTTTTCTATTATATGCAAATTTGCACATGTTAAGAAGTTTAAAGTGGTAACTTTGACTTGAAACTTGTGCATTTAATATTAAATATGTAATTTTTTTAATAAATACTCCCTCCGGTCTCAAATAGAAGAAAAAATTCCTTTTTTAGGTTCATTGAATAATTGACGTATCTGATTTACAATGTAGACCAGATACATTAACTACTCAATGAACCTAAAAAAAAATATCTTTTCTTATATTTGAGACCGGAGGGAGTACGTGTTATTTTTCAATAAAAAGTTACTATTTTTGGTTGCCTTAACATGTGCAATATTGCACATGTTAGACAAACCCTTCATGTATTAAATATGAATTTTTGAGTCATGTGTTTCAATCACAAACAACAACACCAACTACATGCATGAACTACCGATATATCTTTCAAAGAGTACATATTTTTTTCTCATTCTTCACGTATTAAATAAGTCTCTTTGAGTCTACAATTTATGTGAGAATAAATATTATATATGTTAAAAATACAAAGAAATTGTTAATTTTAACTCTCATTACATTTCCGTATTATGTTCCTTTTGGTAGAAATGTTTCTAATTTTTTTTGTCATATAGCTCAATTGATTATATTTTTTTTTTATAAATAATCAAATAAGATTTAGTAAAGTTCTATTGTTTTAGGAAAAAATTTCAAAACCACTTTAAAATTAGACGGAAAATATCAACAAAGTTAATTATATTATATTTGTTTCCTAATTTATTTTCATTCTTTTTTTACCAAATAAAAAATTGAGTTTAAATGAGTTCTAAAAGAAAAAATTGTTCAAAAGAACCTGAGTTTGATTATCATTATTGATTTGAACAATTGTTAGTCAAATTTACTTACCTGTAGTCCAAACTCCATATCATTATGACTCCTTTCCTTACAAACCAAAGGATTAACGATTTTTTTTTAAAAATACGTCTCTAATCCCACAAACTCATCATCAATCTAATTCCTCATTTTCTATTTCAATTTGAATTTGGATATCAAAATCCAAATTTTCTTTACTCCACGCTCTCTCTTCCTTGTCTTTTCTCACCATTTTTTTTGTCAATTGTTTTTCTCACTCTTCATTGTTTTTCTCTACCACTTTCTCTCTAACTTCATGTTTAATATGTTTTCATTTTTTTTCATTACTCTTAAATATATAATGTGGCACAATTTTTTTAAAGATTATGAGACAAATATTTGTCAAAGATATATATATATATATATATATATATATATATATATATATATATATAAATAAGACATAAATGTTTGTTTGTCACTAATACATATTAAACCCAAAATAAATATTTATCACTAGTAAATAAAAAAAGCGTGGAAGTGATATTTGTCATTGATACATAAGAAAACATGGAAAAATAATTTACCACATATACAAAAAATATATATTGGATAAATGTTTGTCATTGATACCTTAGAAATTACATGGCAAATAATTGTCATTGATAAATATAGAAAAAACATGTGACAAATATTTGTCATTCTTACATAAAAAATTGAAGAAATATTTGTCACTGATAAAAAAAATTGTTATTGTTCCTTTATAAAAAAAATTAGTCTTTTAACTTCTTCTCCATGTGTACGTCGAAAAATGCGGTTGCTAATGGATCTATTTCTGATTCATAATGTATTATTTTCATCATGATTTTCTTTTTCTTATTCTCTTTATTCGGTGTATGTAATCAAACAAATTCAAAACACGGTTAAGGAGAATTCAACAAGTTGCTTCACCCTCCTACGAAGGAGAAATTTTTTATTGGAAAATACTTGGTTCATAGCAAGATTTACAATTAACGTCACAATTAATTGTGTGTAGATTGAGGGTGTTAGTTCTATCTTGTTTTGTCTGTCATTTTTTGTCAAATCTGACCTAACGATTGATACTACGATAGTTGTCAACACACCATTCTCAAATGTTTTGCTACTAACAAGGGGTAGAGTTTGGTCGACATATATAGTTTATGAGGCTTCATTGTTTTGATAACATTTTTTAATCCTTCAAAAAATTGAAGTTAGAATAGATAAATGAATTCATTCTAATACAATAATGTGCGGAAAAATCATTGATGCTTATATATTATTATTATTTAAATATCATAGTGGCATATAGTGATAATTCATTCTCACTCTATTACTCATATAAGGTTGACGGATTAAACTCTATTCAAGCTTTTCTAGTTTAATTATAGTTTTGCTCCATTTGTTTTGAAACATTGCAATTTTGGCATGTATAATAATTTTTGAGTAATTTTAGTCTCTCAACTTTACAATTGTTAAAAAACTATAAATAGAAGAGTAAATATCCAAATTAATTTATAACAGTTAAACAATGTGTGACCCAAGATAAACTATGTTGCCAAATGAATACCTCTATGTTTTTTTCTTCATTTCAGACTCATGAAAACGACAGAATTGGTCTCTCTGTAGTGTTTACTAATGAACCTTATTTTGTTTGGAAAATGGGACAAAATTAATCTTTGAAGGTGAAAAAACCAACATAAGAGATGAGGGTTTGAATTGTGTTGACTTTGTTTTTTTCTTCTGAAAATATTTTTCAAGTTAAAAGAAATCAAAGGATAAGAAAAAAGAGCTCGAGAGAGAGATCAACACATATTTATCTTGATTCACCTAACAACTTGTAATTACGTCAAGTCCTCTCACACTTGAGTGATATTTTCACTATAATCAACATTGATTACAAAAGTATTTAGACACACCGGTCTAAGATTCCATGCCTCTCCTTGAGTAATTCCTACAATCCAACATGATCAGAGCTTATAATAAATTGATGTTTGTTTACACTTCCAAATCAAAGATTGTTAAACTAGTTTGTAAGAATTTTTTCAAGTATTTTTGCGTTAGAAATTTGATGAGAGTTTTGGCATTATTAATAACGTGTAGTTAAATTATCTTATTCAAACACTCAATGTTGTTTATAGGAGATTTGAATAGATTTCAGATTTCAAATTGCCTCTTAAGGACAATTCCATTGAACACTACTTCAGAAATCCATTTCTTATTTTGGAATGATCTATTGCATCCAATATGTTTTTCAAGAGCTTTGTCCGTTTCTGCAACGTGTTCTTCGTTTACTTCAATTAGGACAAAAAGTACTACTGACCCACTCGACAATGACATTTCTTCAGAAAAAGATAAAACTAGGTCAGATGTTCATCAATGCTTTGTATGATTAGAGTAAGAATTTAATTATATGATCATGCACATGACTTGAAACAAACTTTAGAGTACCAAATTATTCTTCTATGTATACATTATTATCATCAAAACCTTAGATCTTTGTGTCAAATAATGTTATCAATTTTGTTTGATGTTTGTTTAATAGCGGTCCTATTTGTTAAATATTGGTTTTTATCAAACAAACAACAAACAGAGACAAGCATTGAACATATGAGAGTGAAAAACCAAATGAATCTCACCAGGTATATATATCAACAAAACAATCGTGCACGCAAATTATTGAAATATTTTCATATATTCCGCCTACAGCCCTACACTTATCACTTAATCTTTAAATGACCATGAGCGAACAACTTAGTGAAAAAAGTTACTAATCTTTATGAAGTATTATCATATCCTTTGATAATTCTATCTTGTTGGTAGGGGCTCTTTGTTTTAGTTTCGGTTTTTCTTTTAGCCAGTAATGAATTACTATATTTATGAGCTAAATCCATTGTTAGGGTGTGCATTAATAATCATATGAAAGACTATTGAATTGTGCAGTGGTTAGGTATTAAAACAACGAACCCACGGGTTAATCTAGACATGAAGTGTCTAGACATAAGTATCTTTTTCTATTTTTTAATAAAATTTTCTGAGATTGGTGGCATAAGATATAAGTGTTTCCGAGGTGCCAACCTAATTAGAATGTCGACGACCTTTCTTGATACCCAACCTTTCTCTTGGCTTAGAAAAAAAAATCTAGAGATGAACATAGAATGTTTCTTTACATTAATAACACAATAGTCCAAAGATTCAGTCACCCATTTTTCATACACAGAAGGACAACATTTTTGTCTGTTTTGAATTTACCAGAATGTGGCCGAAGAGTGGATTCATTTAATGATACTCCCTCCATCTTTTTTATAAGACAAGTTAAAAAAAACACGGGTATTAAAAAACTTGTTGAAATAATAAATTTGTCACAAACGTATGTATGTTTTACCAAATTGTCCCTATGTATAAATAAATTTAATAGCAACTTTTCATATTTCAATATACATTGAGGGGTAAGTTTGAAAAAAGAGTAATAAAAGCATTTAGAAATTTGTAAATAGTCTTGTATATATTTAAAGATAAAACATTTTTTTTTTTGTAAATAGTCATATAATTAGGGAAGAATGGAGTTGTTTAATAGTTTGTGTCTTATTATCTCTTATTACGTCATGTCATTTTCCACACCCAAAGTTCCAGACCCCATACTAAATTCAAGATTTTTATTATATACCACCTAAGTTTATGTGGGAAAACAAAAGAGTAGTAACTCTCATTCATGCACCATTCTTTGAAGCTGCCTTTATAATAATGCACCATTCTCTATATGTTTATATACTTTTGTTTCATGCTCCTTGTTCTTAAAAAAATGGCGCCAGAAATTTGAAAATAATTCCTAAAAAGTTTGGAGCTTCAAAATCGATATTTTGGGAAAAAAAGAGTGATTCCAAATTTTTGTGGAAAAAAAAATGGAATGGTTGTTCACGTTTCATTTTTTTTTTGTGCCATGGCTTTTCCAAGTCTACATTCAATCCAGAGGTACATTCATGCTTCCTTTTCAATTATAGGTACAATGATAAATTAATTTGGTGCATTATTCAAGTAGTAGTGGGTAATTAATATAGGAAAATAATGAATTGTGATTTTAATTATTAGAAGGGCAAACATGGAAAGAAATATCATTTGTCAACAAATTTAACACAATAATCAACTTTCTTAAAACCCGTGTTTTTTCTAAAAGGGTCCTATAATAAGGGATGAAGGTAGTACTTCCCCCGTTCCTATATACAAGCTCTCTTTGCCACATTTTTTAAGAAAATTATTGTGTCTATTTTGTGTGTGAATATTACTAAATCATCTTTTGTTTATATGTATATTAAATTTGACTTTCGTATTTGAAGACAAGTTAGTGATATTAATTAGAGGTTTGTTTAAGAGTTTATATTTTGAAACAATATTTTTTCCCTCAAAGAGTGTTTATTAAGGACAGAAGGAGTATGTGTATGTCTTAATGGTTAATTTCTTAGAAAAATATGAATGCTCTATTCACGAGGATTGATTCCTTCAACCTCCAAACTCATCGGTCATAAACATTTGACTACACATTCTGAGAACAAATTAAATGAATTTCTTGTCGCATAATCCACCGGTCTCAAATTAGGTATTGTCTTTTCTAATTTTTTTTCTTCAGTTTTAAATTATTTGTCTATTTACAATGCCAATAATACAACATTTATTATTTTTTTTCTTTCCACTAACATACCATTTCTTATTGCATTTCAATAATCTAACTATTCCATTAACCATACTAAGGGTGTTTCAGTAAATAACACATATTTTACCATTGAAATCAACACTGCATAAAAAAGTAGGGTCATGTGCTAACAAGTGCCTTGTTGATTATTTTATGTAGAAAAAGTTATTATTTGTTGTTTCAAAATGTTGAATGCACAATTTTTAAGACAACAATGCTATTTCAAGCGAGAAATAACATTGCGAGACTTTCACGACTAACTCACACCATAGGATTAGAATTTTGCAAAAGTGATGGGCGGTGGGATGAAAAAGTGGGCCTATGCTACAGTAACTATTAATTGCATACATATTGCTCGGGATGCATTCGGGATAAAAAAATTCGATACAACAAGCATTTCCGATTTTAAAATAAAGTTTCCACTTTATACTTCTTAACTTCTTAACAAAAACACTTTTTAACATAACCCAAAAAAGTATTTGCATTTCCATCCATTGACCTTATCTTTGACATTTAGAGGATGATATATATTATATACCATGATGTATGATGTATGTGGTATTTATTATAGACCACATACATTATTTATTAAATAAATCTAAAATGTAAAACTTTGTTTATAATAGTGACTGGATGGTGTAGTGTTCACATGTTTTTGCTGATTGTGCTACATATTTTTGTTGTCAAGAGGTATAAAACTATTAGTTTCATAAGTATAATGCTGAGCTAACTGTTATAATATAATATAATATAATATAATATATATATATATATATATATATATATATATATATATATATATGTATATGTATTTGAAAGGAATATAATATATATGTATAAACATATTATGCATGTCCTCGTGAGCTTAACTCAGTTGATAAGGACAATGCATAAAATATGTAAGATTTGAGGTTTGAACCCCGGCCACTAAAAAAAACATAACATGAGAAGCAAAGATTTCCAGTTTTATTATATATCTATTACTACTACATACACTTCATTCTCATGATGTTTTATCATACTTATTATTACTACAAGAACACACTTTAGACTTTTTAGTACTACATGTTTCTATCCTTTGTGCTTAGTTGTGAGGTTCAGCATCAATATCAGCCACATGATGTTCACGAGGATAGCAGCACCTTCTACAGCTTCCATGGTAGCCCCAGTCACAGCAACCGTGATGACAATATCTTCCCCCGTAATGTCCTCCACCGTAACCACCTCCGCCATAACCACTTCCACCACCACGCCATGGACCACCTACATATTGGCTCTCATCTACCCCATTTGTTTCATAGAACTCTACAAATATTGAAAAAAAAAATATGATTACTAGAAATTAAAATATAATGTTTACACATATATTTTACTATATAATATAAGATCCTCTTAAAACATCTTCTTGTCCATTTTCTCTAAGTCCTCTTATAAATTTTTACGTGCATTAACTATTTATTTCTTTAAAAATATATCTCTAATGATCATATTAATTTTATTCAGTAATGGAAGTTTTATATTTAATGACATATTGGTCGAATGAACTAAAAACATATTGTATAATTGACGGCGGAATAAAGAGTATAGCTAGCCAACATGAGTAAGTATAATTTGTCAAAAATAAATAAATTGAGGAAGTATAATATTTCAAACAAATAAATAAAGAGTAAGTATAAAAAGAGTATACAAATATGACAAAAAAAAAAAGTATACAAATAGTTGTTTTTTAAGGATGTATACAAATACTACTAGTTTTTAAGGACCTTAGGTATACTAGCTACTTTTGATCTAACCTAAACATTCAAAGTACATGATACTATCAAACTATCACGAGTTACAACTAACAATAATTAATTGTTATATAGTAAAACTTAATTATGAATAGACTTAATTACCATCTTTGTTGTTAAGATTCTTGTCCAAGTCTTTGGGTGCAGTCTCAGCAGAACTGAGAAGGATGGAAACCAACAACATAGCTAAAAAAAGTAAAGCCTTGGAATTCATTTTTGCTAACACAATGTGAGAGTTGTAACTATTTTATATGTATGGATGGATGAAAATGAAGTGACTAAATGTTGTTGTATTTATAGTCAAGGTGAGCAAGAAATAGAAGAAGCTAGAGCATACAATATTTGACTTTGATTTAATTAATTCTTATCTTTAACAAAATATAATGCAAAAATAATGATCACATGATATTTACACACTTATGTCACTCTGCCCTTTGTTCCCGCACGTTTTCATTCCCGAGTTGCTATTATTAGTAAATGGGTCAATGTAGTCAAATTGTGAGAGCAAATGCCGGGAACAAGGGTTGAAGGAAATAACCAAGAGCGCTTGGATGAAATGACACTTATCTTTTATAACTTTATCAAGGACTTGAGTTCGAATCTACCCTTGAGCATGCGGTAACATTAAAACTATTGGAAAAAATTTGTTGCACATTTGTATCTCACAAAACTTGAGCATTAGTCTCCATAGTTAGTCGGAGCAAGGGTTGAAGGAAATAACCTAAAAACACTTAAAATAAATGACACAAGTCGTTTCTAACTTTATCAAGGTTTTACATTTGAATCCTACATTAAACATATAATAACGTTAAAACTCTTATATACAAGACTTGATCGACGTAATGCAAAAGTTTACCACTTATCTATATATATATATATATAGGGATAATAGTCACTTTGGTTCCTGAAATTGTAATGAGTAGTCAAAATAGTCCTTCAATGTATCAAAACTTCAAAGTAGTCCCTGATTGTGCATTTTGTTAGTCAAAATAATCTTTAATGTTAAAATATTTCATTAGTATTGTCAGATTAGTCCTCCAATATACTTACTTATTGCCATATTAGTCCTTATAAGTACGTGCTTATTGTCATTTTAGTCCTTATATAAAAAGAGTTATTGTGAACATTGAGATGTTATTTTAGTGTCAAGGACTATTTTGACTAACAGAATGCACAATCAGAGACTATTTTAAAATTTTGATACAATGAAAGACTAAAATGACTAATCATTACATATTCAGGAACTAAAGTGACTATTACCCA
>Ga0228710_1000322_pt1 | contig 55213 bp, 36 predicted proteins | sample MedpolnodulmetaG_FD_177995 | JGI IMG/M metagenome (GOLD analysis project Ga0228710, IMG submission 177995) | Root nodule microbial communities from Medicago polymorpha collected in Santa Monica, California, United States - pink nodules | ecosystem: Host-associated > Plants > Roots > Nodule... | reverse complement strand
TTCTCTACATTTTTTGAGCAAAAATTTGTTCTCTACTTATACCTTGTTGCAGCGGCCGATTTTTAAAACATTGAATACAAGCATAAAACCTTCTTTTAAAAAAAAAAAAAAAAAAAAAAAAACCTTACTTTTAGTGGTCTTTGTCACACATAAAATATTACTCCTTATCCGATTATAATTAAGAGGTGATCGGTTGACATTGAAAATCCAAAATAACTTTGCGTACACAATCATTTAAAATTGTCACATCAATTAGTGTTTTTAATTGATGTTGCAATTATGAATATTTTGATTCATTGTGTGTGTAAAGTTGTTTTCGACTGTTAATCCATACCATTAAACTCTATAATTAAAACAAAATCTTCTATTTATAAAATCCTTCAAAGTAATGCAATCTACATCACACACATTTTATTTTATTTTTAGAATATCTCTTATCTAAAAGTACCTCTATTATACTTTTTCTCTTTCTCTAAACAAATATATTTATTTGAAAATTTATCATAGCATCTCATTTGAAGCTCTTAAGGAGGTTTTATCACCCATTTAGGTCTCACAAGATTTAATGGACTAATTTTGCAAAGAACAATCAATTGATATATTTTTATTTTTGACTCAAAATTTGATGTTTGTGTTTCTGCAAAATTATGACACAATTTGATTCAGCAATTTGGAGGTTATAGTTCGCAAAAGGCAATGGCATGATTGGAGAAATCGTGGCACGATTTTGGATCAAGTTCAATAGCACTAAATCGTGGCTCAATCTAGAAAATTGTGGTGCAATTTGTCTAGATTTGAAACACTATATAAGCAGTCTTTGACACATTGAGAGAGCTTGGAGAATCCCATATAATCAGAGGAGAGAACTTTTAGGAAACTTAAAAACTAAAGGTCGAGGATATATGGGTGAGATTCAAAGGGTCATGTGAATATGGGAGAATTAAAAGAGGGAGCTATTGGGTAATGGTTAATGTTTTTGGGGAGATATTCTTGGGTTGAGAAACACATGAGAGGTTGTGTTTTTGTGAGCAACTTGGTGAGTCTTGATGGCAAAAATAAGAGATCATTAGAAAATTAAAGGCCATGGGTTGATTCCGTCTGGGGTTAGATTATAGAGTTGGGAAATAATTGGGAAACACCTTGCTAGTGAAATTATTAAGTTTCTTGGTCACGAAGAGAGATTCGGGAAAAGAGTAAAAATTAGGATTGTTCTTGGAGAGTTTGTTGAAGCTAATTTCTAGTAACTCTTTTGTATCTCTTTGTAAATAACTCAATGATAGTGAATTGATACTGAAGTGAAGAGATCTCTCTCCTTTTGGTGTATGAATCATTATCACACAGTTCGTAATTCGCTTTGGTATGTGGTACAGGTTCGTCACTCTCAAAGAATGCAGTACGTGAGGGGTAATACATAGTTGATGCGATATGGGCTCGTGGTACTCTCAAATATAATATCGGTACTCTATTTTTTTTAAATATTCAATTAAAATTTGAATCTAAACTTGATGGCTCCCACATCGAGCACTTACTAGACACTGATAGGAAGAGGAACTTATAAATATAGAATCTCACACCTCATACTTTTAACAAGCTACAAGCAACGTCTTGTTGTGTACTCCCTCCGTCCCAAAATGTAAGCAAAAAAATTCACTTTGTCCCAAAATATAAGTAAAAAAGACAAAAAAATTCCTATTTAATTTCTTTTTAAAAAAAAACCATCTTTTTCAAGAAAAACTTTTGCTTATTCTCATGAAATTAAATGCAAATTACATTTTATTTTCTCCCTCTTTCATTTTCTCCATAATCAATAGCCAATGAAAATTGTTTTTACATCATGAAACTTGTTCCAAAGAAAACACAAAAAACTATACTCCAAATTTTTATGTTTTAATTTTCTTAATAAATGTGATTTGATTTTTTTTTCCTTAAAATTTGAGACAAAGGGAATATGTTGGTGGGGCCGGTGGGTATCACCTGTTTCTTCCCAATGCCATTTAATTAGTTTAAAGTTTTATTATTTAATTAAAATTTGATTTTTGTGTATGGTACTCCAGTACTCTACAATGATCTAATTCCGTGCGAATTATGACCGAACCGGTTCGTAAAAGTACTACGAACTGTTCGCGGTTGTCTGGGCAAGGCAGCGAATTCTGTTACTATATTTTGAATGAACAAATCATTAGTGTGTTGTTATTTATTCTCTACTCTTATCTTGTTGTTCTTTGACTCAATTGTGCTTTTGATTTACACTTAGGTGTTAGATTAGATCTAGATTTGTTGTTGTTGCTTATGTTATGATTGGTTGTCATTGATATTTGTCTCACACATCTAAGTTTATTGATGTGATTTTGAGTCGTTGAATTCACAATAATATATACTCCATCCGTTTCATAATTATTGGTGCTTTTGAGGAAATTACACATACCAAAAAATCAAATAAATTTTGTTATTTTTGATGAAATTATTTGTATTTTTTCTACAATACCCTTACCCATATTTCATTTTATTATTTCTCTCTGTACAATAAATAGGTAAGGGTATTATTGACAAATCAATAATTTATGTTGCATTAAAACTTGAAAGTGATAAGTAAAATGAAACATAATTATCCTTCAAAAGGGACATGTATTCTTCTTTTTTTTTAAGAGAAAAGCGACATGTATTCTTTTTTTGATGTAAAAAGCGACATGTATTATGAAAGGGAACGAATATTATTATATATTTTCGGACCGTTACGATTGAAGTCGTCAAAAAAGTTAATGAACCTATGTACAAACATAAACTCTTCTGTTTTATTACCATTTTTGAGCTGTAATGCAACAGCGCTGAACTCCTCCAAAATCTCCAATATATAATATTATAACGTAAGAGTGTTTACGACGTTGGCTGAGAAAAGCAAGACACAAAGAATGGCATACACGCGTCTCAGGAAGCTGGTAAATTCATCCAGCTTCTGGACTCAAACCAACGCTCTTCTCAGGAAGAATTTAACCTTCCAGGTACAATATATTATTATACATCATTACTATCATTTACAATTCAATTATTCACCTCACGGAATGTATGGCACGTTTTTTTTTTTTGTTATACAGAAACGGAACAAGAAGGCCAACATTCGGTTGATTCTGTTCCCCGTGATCCTTTGTGTCTTGCTTTATGTTGCACAATATTATGCCGACAAATATTTTCCACCAACGGATTTTATATGTCCCGACAGCAAAACAACAACATGCAAAGGTCCAGGCAAGGTTTGCAGCATGGCAGCCTGTGCTGTTCCTAGGCCACAAGAATCGCCTCCTCTCTTGCAACTTCCTGCCGTGTTGTGCAAGAAAAAAGTCTCATGTCCTTTTAACATAATTTTCACGGCTGACAATCAATCCTTTGCACAGAGTATGATGCTTTTTGTTATTATTATTTTTCAAATTTCAATGGCTTCCTCTGTCTTTAATTTCAAATTGATTTCAAAAATATTGATTTGAATTCAATCTCAACTTCAAGCTAAAATCCATTATGGAGGAAAAAGTAATTTTGATGATACATGATTTTAAATTGCGGTTGTGGTTAGCTTGAGAAACTTTTAATTGCGGTAAAAATATGGGAAAATGTGGCGTGCCGTCAAAATTGTGGCCGTGATATATGCCTTTCCTGAGATCTCAAAACCCTTTATGTCTGCAAACTGCAATTTAAAACCATGCATGAACATATAAAATCAATTTCATTTAAAAATGATTTTAGTCCCTGCAGATTTATTGTTTTTTAGTTTTATTCCCTGTAAGTTTTTTTCACGTCATACGTGCGTGGTTCAATAAAATCTGACTACGTGGCCCAATAAGTTGACATCAGGGACTACGAGTAAAGGTTTTTGCATTTGTAGAGACTGAATCTAAACAAGAAAACTTATAGGAACTAAAACCAAAAACCGCTATATAATTGCATGGCTAAAATTATATTTAAACCAGTCAAATTTATGCTTATAGAATTTCTTTTGCCTCATGTTTACTTGGTTTTCTTTTTTGCGCAGCTGTGTCTGACAATATGTTCCCAAGTGCCTTAATTATGAATGACTCTGAAATTGTGCTGGTGAGTTTCTTTTTGCAACAGATAAGAGTATTTATTTGTCTGTCTAGAATTTAAAAGTTATTTGTTAGTCTATTTATTTATGTGGATTTTGTTGTTGTTGGTGGAACTTTGAAAATAACGTAGGGATTTCAACCATCTGAGGACAACAATGTTCCTGCTTCTCCTCTCAAAAAAAATAAAAAAATAATGTTTGATCCTGGTCTTTTGTCAATGCCGGGTCTTCCCAATTTTTATCTACAAACTCAGTGCCCTCAGAACAACTCTGGATTCTCATTTCCTAACCAGATAGGTACGGAACATCCTTGTAATGTCTATGTATGATAACAGACATGAAATTGAATCAACAGGTGTTTCTGTACAAACTATTTTATAATGGAAACTGACTATCCGGCCGATGTGCCATTCTTTATGTTTCAATGAGTCGTGTAGACACATGACTGGATGTGTTTATATGGAAGTATGTCCTTATGGCTGCAAAATGCTTGACAATTTCTGGTTGCAAATGATATATCATATATATGTTTGCATTATCAATTTCTGCTACTTGTGAGGAGGGGGGATATTTGATATTTTATTCTTGTGGTTGTTGACTTGAACCAAGTCTTCAGTTGTGTTTTGAACAGCTTGGAAATCAGAAAGAAAAAAAAAAGAGCATATAAAAATTAATGTTCAAAATTTGTAAATGCACACACCTGTTCAGTGATAATAACTTATGGATAGTTGTGGCCAATAAAAGCTCACACCATAAAAGATTGTTTCGATATATTTACAAATGATGGAGAGTAAACGGCTATATAAAATTTGGAGTTTTGTAATCGTTAATGATTTTGAATTTATTTCCATTTGATATAGGAATCAGTTGCGGTCAGGTTATAAATCTTTGGCGTAACAGTTCTTCTGATATCAACAATGAGATATATTATAGACAGGTCAATGGGATGGTTTCAGGTATGTTTCAACATACATAATTTTTTTTGACAAAATGTTTCAACATGCATAATGTGTGGAAGTTAATTCTCATTTTTATATATTGTTATTTGACAGCTTTTGATTTTCTAAACTCAAATAAGGATGGTTTCAATATCTCTTTATGGTACAAATCAGCCCAAAAGGGTGATGTTGAAAAGTCGGAGATTAATCCCCGTTTTGTAAATCTGGTATAAATCTAAAACCTGTTTTAATTTTAATTGTTGCATCCTCCTTGCCATTGTTATCCTAAATACCTAAAAACGAAAAACTCAATTTCAGGTTAAAAAGAACATGCAACTTGGCAGCTTGTGCCATGGATCTTTCAAAAAAAAAAATTATTTTCTATAAACATTAAGTCAAAACATGTACTTTGATTCATTAGCATAGGAATAGATTCTGACCGGCAAAAAAACATGCTCAGTTATTACAATACAATTTTCAAAATGCATATATTGAATGAAAAAAGTTGATGGAACCATGATCAAGGTATGATGTACATACAACATTGAGTTACTATATTGCAAATTTTAATACTAATTGTTAAACTCAGAGAAAGTTGGAGAAATGAAGGTCAAAACTATGTCCCTCTTCATTCTGATTTCTAATATAAATACAATGTAACTACAAGCTGACTTTCAACCCACTAAATTAACTAAATTGTCGTATGTACATTTACAGCTAATTATGCTAATTAAGAGAATGACTATGACAAATAAATGCGCAATCTCATACAATTTGATTTGTCATTAATTCCATTGACATCCCCCCTCAAATTGATGCTGGTAAATCTACAAGCATCAATTTGTCAAGTAGACAATTGTGTCGCTTACATGTCAAACTTTTAGTGAAAATGTTAGCTATTTGAATAGATGTTGAGACATGTGGTAGATTTTGTTGTGTCTGGATAGCCATTCCAATCGGCATCACTATACGCTTGGAGTTTGATTGATGAACCAACAGGAAAAAAATAAACCATGCTTTAGGGTGCCAAGGAGGTATCTAATGATTCGTTGTACTGCTGAAAGATGGAAATGTCGTGGAGCTTGCATGAACTTACTAACTGAGTGTACAACAAAAGAAATATATGGGTGAGTGGTAGTTACATAGATGAGACTTCCCACCAGTTTGTGATATTGAGTGGGATCATCAAGAAGGTCACCGTCATCTCTTCTATATTTAACATTAACTTCCATGGGAGTGTCAACAGGGGATGCATTTTTGAGTGAAGCGAGCTGGACCAAGTCTTAAATATACTTTTATTGATTTAGAAAAAACACCTTCAAGATGATAATGCACCTCTAAACCCAAGAAATAAGTGAGATGGCCTAACTCTTTCATATGAAAGTTGAATGCAGCAGGTTTTTGATCCTAGAAATAACATCTTGATCATAACCAACCACGACAATGTCATCCACATAAACAAGAAGCACCACCATGCCTTTAGGATTCCTTTGTAGGAAAAGAGATGGATCATATTGACTCAAGACCATGTATTGTCGATCGAAACTTTTCAAACCATACTCTTGGTGCGTGTTTCAATCTATACATAGATCGTTTTAGTTTGAAAACAATATTAGGTGAAGGTGTAGGCATGCCATTAGGAAGTTTGATGTAAACTTCCTCCTAAATATCATTGTGGAGGAATGCATTTTTTATATCCATTTGATGTAACAGACAAGCTTGTGACGCAACAATAGCAAGATTAGTGGGCATGGTTGTCATCTTGGCAACCGAATCAAACGTCTCATCATAGTATATTCCATATTCTTGCTTATTTTCAAGCACAACTAAATGAGCCTTATAACGATCTATGGATCCATCTGAACGCAGCTTTATAGAGAACACAAAATTGCTACCTAAAGGTTTAACATATTTGGGACATGGCACTATATCCCATGTTTGATTTTCTTCTAAGGCAGAAAGTTCAGTTTCTTTCTAGCAACAATCATTCTTCATGGCTTGTTTATAGGAGGATGGAATAGGAAAAGAAGATAATGTTTGTGTCATGCAATTGATATACCTTTTTGGAGGATTACTTTCGTGTGAGCTGCGTTGTAGAAGAACTGGTTCAAGTTCTTCTACTAGACTAGCAACCAATGAATTATCTTCAGAGGGCCTATGAGTGGCAATATTACGTCTTTTGTAGGTTAAGAGAGGCTTAGATGATTGTTGACTTGAATGAGAGTTACAAAACAATGGCAAAATAGAAACTGGAGAAGAGACAAGGTCATGATGTGATGGAATTTTTTTTTTATTTTCTTGGAATATGACATTTCTAGATACCCGAATCCTACAAAGGTTAGGATCATAACATAGAAATCCCTTTTAATGAGGAGAATATCTAAGAAAAGCACATTCGACAGATTGTGCAGTGAGCTTGGTGCGTTCTTGTGGAGGAAGATGAACATAACACACACAAAAATTTGGTGGGTGACCTTATAACCGAGTGAAAGGGGATTCATCACCTATTGGTGGAGATGGCATTCTGAGTATAAGATGGACTGCGGTGGAAAGGGCTTCACACCAAAATCGTGAAGGCACATGAGACTCCAACAAAAGGGTGCGAGCAACATCAAACAAATGGCAGTTTTTCTTTCCGCTACCCCATATTGTTGTGGAGTTGAGGGGCATGACCTTTGAGATATAATACCATTGGATTGCAAAAATTCTTGAAATGAGTGTGACATGTATTCCCCCATTGTCACAGCAAAATATTTTTATTTTTGGTGAAAATTGGGTCTGAACATAAGCATGAAAAAAAGTCTGAAAGCGGAAAAGACTTCACCTTTTGATCGCAGAAAATAGACCCAAGTGAAACGACTATAATCAACAGTAATAGGCAGTTGATTTCCATCAACAGTACGTCTCTTGAGATTTCCAAAATATTTTTTGATATTAGTAAGAAATTGGGCATTGTTGTTCATGTGGTTGGAAGCCCCTGAATCAAAGTACCAAGAGGAAGAGGATTTACTTGAGAATCCTGGAGTAGAGAATGCAGAAATGATCATTTGTTGAACCATTTCAGGGGTCATTGTTGAAGTAGTAGTGGAGCATTTTGTTGAACCGGTGCTGGATTGGCTTGAATTGTTAGGAATAGATGAACCAACTAAGGCTGTAAAGGCTGTGAAATTTCTCTTTGGTGGCCTTATTGGGCATTCCTTAAGAATATGTCCATTTTTTTTTTTTTTTGCAGTAGTTGCTAACTTTATTTGGGCAGTTTGAAGCATAATGTCCTAATTGCTTGCAACAGAAACATTGAACAACACTCATGTAATGACTTCTTGACTTTCCTCGCGCCACATATGCCACTGAAACAGTAGATGATTTTTTTATCTTCAATGATGGATTGTGTCAGCAGACACTGTTCTTCACGTAAGAAATCATTGAAACATGCATCCAATGATGGTAAGGGTTTCTATGCAAGAGATTGGATCGAATACCTTCAAATGTAGATCTCAATTTCATAAGAAATTGATCTCTCTTAGTAGTTTCATGAACATATTGTACATAACTTAGACCTTCAGAAGTCAAGTATGCATGAACTATATCAGTGTATTCAGCCCAAAAATTGATGAATTTAGAGTAAAATTTAGAGATGGCGAGACTATCCTGTTTAAATAAAGTTATGTCATGTTCAAGCTGGAACCTTCAAGCGGCGTTGCTCTGATTGTAGACTTTCTTCAAATAATTCCACATCGTGGCTGCTGTTTTTTAAGGATGGAGATTCAGGGTAATGTTGGGATCAACAAAACCTAGGACCTAGGACATGACTTGAGCATCTTTGACTACCGATTTGGCATGTGCAACCATATCTCTTTTTTAGGAACTGGAGTGCTGACAACGACATGACCCCACAAATCTTTTCCTGTGCCAAATATCTCAAAATGGAATGCCCAAGTTGAGTGGTTTTTGCCATTAAGGCGAACCACCAAGATTTCATGCTTGTGATTATGGAAATAGGATTTGAACAAGAATGAGAGTTTAATCTGGACTAGGAAATACATAACTGAGACACATAAGAGAAAAAACGAGAACGTAAATAGAAGTGGAAAAAAATCTAGGTTTTTGGATTGTAACCTAGGCTGATACCATGTTAAACTCAAAGAAACTTGGAGAATGAGGATCAAAACTATGTCCCTCTTCATTCTGATTTCTCGTATAAATACAATTAATTAAAAGTGGTCAAGTTGACTTTCAACCCACTAAATTAGCTAAATTATTAATATGTATTTACAACTAATTATGCTAATTAAGAGAACGACTATTTAACTACTACAAATAGATGTGTAATCTCTTACGATTTGATTTTCCATTAATTTCATTGACACTAATTGCATCACTAAATACATAATAATAACAATTCTTCCCCTTTTTATATTTTCAATTTTTTTATTATAAAAATATATGGGTCTTTCTTTATCTTAACATCGGAAGATAATAGTGATTAGTGACTGATATCCAGCACCATTATGGATGCAGATATCAAATGCCTACTTGCAGTTTCTGCGTGGACCCGGTAACAAAATGTTATTTGAGTTTGTAAAGGGAATGCCAAAACCTGAGAACGTAATTAGGGATGAAGGGGTTGACGTAGCTTCACTCCTGGGCAGTGTTTTCTATATATGGATCATCCTGCAACTTTTTCCGGTAAGTGCATAATATAAATATCTGAACAAATAGGTAGTTGTTCAGATATTGTTGTATGTAAACTTGTATGTAAACTTGTTGTATGTAAAAATCACCCTTTACTTGTCTATAAGTTGTTGTATGTAAACTTGTATTCAAAGTCAACAATTGTATCTAACATCCAATAATGCAAACACAATAGAGAAGATGTTTTAGCGTGCTTATATATGCATTTTATATAGGTTGTTCTGACATCGCTGGTTTATGAGAAGCAACAAAAATTAAGAATCATGATGAAAATGCATGGTCTTGGTGACGGGCCATATTGGTTGATTTCATATGGTTATTTTCTTGCGTTATCAGTGATCTATATGTTGTGTTTTGTGATATTCGGCTCAGCCTTAGGTAAGAATTTAATTATTTGACTCTCTGTTCTTGGCATTCTCACATTCTGTCTAATGCCGCTGACATCATTTTCAGGAATAAAATTCTTCACCTTGAATGACTACAGCATCCAATTCCTATTTTATTTCATCTATTTAAACTTACAAATTTCAATGGCATTTCTGTTGTCTTCCTTTTTGTCAGATGTTAAGACCGCTACAGGTTTGTTTCTACTTCCAGTTGTTCATAATAATCAGTGCATTAGTATTTTCTTTTCTCAGATCTCCTCATTACTGAGTTGTGTTTTTTATATTTGCAGTAATCGCATATTTAGGCGTCTTTGGAACTGGGCTACTAGGCCACTTTCTTTTCTTAAAATTTCTTGTAAAATCATCATTTTCAAGTAAGTAATAATCCTGAATGCACCTTTCATATACTGTTAATTAAGCTAAGCACTAGCATTTTTTAATTAGTTCAAATCCATGACCCCAAGTTGGGATTCCCAACTAATAAACCATTATATTACCTAATACTTTTCATTGAGCTTGTTACATGTAAACCTTTAAATTTAAAACAAAGAACACCAGCCTGTCAAAACATAGAACTCCGAAAACTAGTACTCCCCCTGATTCACAAATGTCAATTTACGTCGTTGGTAACTCCTTGGTTTTCTTGGTACGATCCCAAAACATGGTATGGAGTCCTCAATAAATTAAATGGGGTTCCTTTTCTAGTGTCCTAACTCTTCAATTCACAAAAGTTAATAGAAAAGAAGCAAGTCTAGATAGGACAATGATCTTTACATAAACCATATAAAATCACTTCCAAAATTTCAAACACAACCATGTAGAGATAGACTGTCAACTAGAACATCATTTCCAATTTGCCATTGCCAAATGTTACAAAACACTATTGACGGGAACTCTGATGGTTGTTTGAGGTCCATGTTATTCCACCCGCGTCCATCCACTTTCTAGATATGCAGCCCACCTCAATTAGAGATATGGCATAGATATTATTTATAAGGTTTAAGTAGTCATCGCCTTACAAACTGGTTTAATGGGGTTAAGTTAGATCTCAATCCCAAATTCGAAGAATGACGATCCCATATCAGCAAGTAAATAGAAACAGCAGATGAGAAGAACATGTAAATTCAGAAATACCAAAAGATCTTGAATCTTCTGTGCTTTTGATTTTTTTGAGCCAAAGAATAAAGAAAACAAAGGCGCTGAGCTAAGAAAGTCTCAGAAATGCATTAAAATACCATTAAAGATATAGTGTTTGTTTTGACTTAAAAAAATGATTTTTTTTTTTTTTTTTTTAAATAATGAGATTTTTAAGAGATTTTGAGGAAAGCTGAAGTTAATTTCCATTTGTTTACTACGATAAAAAAATTATATTTTTTTTAAGATTAGAAGCTCTTTTATGATTTGAAACTCTTACATTTGAGTTCTTTGTTTTTCGAAGAAAGAAAAAAGATTTTGGAAAAGCTACTATGAATAGCTTTTTAATTTGAGGTTAAAAATGGTTTTTTTTATTTTTATCAAAATGGATGTTTTAAAAATTTGAAACAAACACTATTAAAATTAAAAAAAAGAAGTGATTTTTTGGTTTAAAAAAATCCAAAACAAACGGGACCTTATTTTATTAGTGTCTGTCCATCCACCCTTGTACTAGTATAGCATATTCTACCACTAGACAAGAAAGTTCTTTCTGAATTTATTTGTGATTCTTTGAGCCTCTTGTCCATTTCAACCAAGGAAGAAGAGAAATGGTAAGTTGGTTTAGTTGAAAGAGAAGAGTTACACCATTTCTTTACTAACAAATCAGTCTCTGGATTGATACAAAGTTGGAATTAAGGTTGTATAGTGTATCACTAACGAATTCAGAAATAATTTGATTCTCTACAAATTGAAAAAAAAAATGAATGGTTTGATGACAATGATTTGGAGTTTTATCTACATAGATTTCATATCAGTCAATTTTATATGCATCACATGTCCTCTGTTTCCAGCTTCTAACCTTTTAGTGTGTTGATTCCCTATGCTATTTCTGCAGGAGGATGGGTCATTTGTATGGAGTTGTATCCTGGGTTTGCTTTATATCGTGGGTTGTATGAGTTTGCAGAGTCTTCCTTCACTGGCAGTGGTATGCAGTGGCAGGATTTGAGCGATAGCGACAATGGCATGATAGAGGTCTTAATTATCATGTCTGTTGAGTGGGTCATATTGATGTTTGTTGCTTATTACATCGATCAAGTAAACTCGACAGGAAATGGAAAAAGTCTTTGTTTCTTCTTGAAAGGATTTAGGAAACAACCTGCATCACTCAAGAACCTAAGTATTCAAAGGCAGGGGTCAAAAGCTTCGGCACAGATGGAGAAAGCGGACGTCATCCAAGAGGTGAGCTTTATGTTGAATAAATGTGCCACCTCAGTGAGGAGTAGTGGTATCATTTACAAAACACCAATAACTTGGGATAGCTATGGGTTCTACTTGAGAACCAAGTAACTTTCCTTTTGGTAACAATCTTTTCCTTTTTTGGAACATCAGGCCGATAGGCCAATAGCAACCCTCAATGTGTGTCTGTGTTTATTTGACTGTGTTGCGCACTAGACCAATAGCAAAATAATTTAAAAAAAATTGGTTTGCCAGGTGTGGCGTACTTTCATGCATAATGTATTAAATGCTTTCTTGTTTTTGTCTTAAGAGGGAGAAGGTGGAGCAGTTGCTTCTTGAACCAACCATTAATCATGCAATTGTTTGCGACGACCTAAAAAAATTCTATCCAGGACGGGATGGAAATCCAGGAAAATTTGCTGTGAAAGAAATGTTCCTTGCTGTGCCTCGAGGGGAGTGCTTTGGTATGCTTGGTCCTAATGGGGCTGGGAAGAGTTCTTTTATTAGTATGGTCAGTTAAAAGTTGATTTTATTCAATTTATTCATATTTTTGGAAATTTAAATATTTACAAAAAGATGATTGTATATTACGAAAGTCTACTATTTTCAATGAATCATGTTTCATCCTTTCAATTTTTTTCTCCTTAATTTATAAATCTAATCAGCTTATGTGTGCTTATAGATGATTGGTCTCACAGAGCCATCATCTGGTGCGGCATATGTTCAAGGTCAGGACATAAGAACTCATATGAAAGCAATATATACTAACATGGGAGTGTGCCCACAGCATGAGTAAGCTGAAATTTCCTACATTTTTTATGTTTATCTTGAAATCATATTTATATCAATTGAAAGAAGTTTTTAATTTTTTTTCTCATGATTCTATAGCTTGCTGTGGGAAAGCTTGACAGGCAGAGAGCACCTACTTTTCTATGGCAGACTTAAAAATCTTCAAGGTTCAGCCTTGACTAAAGTAAGTTCATTCCACACAAGTTCTCACTGTTTGAAATATTAAGATTCTTGTTAACTATGTTAGGATTACAAAAATTGTACTTCCACAGCATAAATATGTGGTTTAGGTTAATAAGAGCAGTAAAATTAGAACTTTGGTTTTTTCGTAATTGTTGTGCATTTGAAGACAACAATATCTAGATTCCATATCGTCATATTAGTTTTGTCTACAAACTATTACAATTGTCAACTTTTGTTCAAGAACATCGTTACAATGTTAAATTTTTAAGATTACCAAAGGAACAACTCGGTTTTATTCAGAAAAGTGTTTTTAAAAATGTGGAAAAAAAAATCAAAGATAACCTACTTGGAAAAAGATATTACATGAAAAATCACATGATATTGATGATCTAAATTATCCGTTGTCTTTTCAATTGATAAATAATCAAACCCTACTTTTGAATGAAAGTTTAGGTCCTTAATTAGTTATAACTAATCACATTAAAGGTGGGATTAATAGTTAATTATTACATTAAATTTAGGTGCTTTAGTAACATGTTTCTCTTGTTATTGTTTATTTTTCTGTTTGGAGTATGGATTTATAAAATATTATTGCATATAAGATGCAATTTGAAAATTGTAAATATTTAGCTTCTATTTTATTGTTGCAGGCAGTAGAAGAATCGTTGAAGGTGTTAAACCTTTTCTATGGAGGGGTTGCTGATAAACAAGCTGGAAAATACAGTGGAGGGATGAAGAGGAGGCTTAGTGTTGCCATTTCATTGATTGGGGACCCCAAAGTTTGTTTCTGTTTTCAACTCAATTTGATCATTTTCCTTTTTCATTTTTTTATAATAAATATGAAGATTCAAGTTTTTGTATTTTGTAAATGACAATTCAAATTTAGGTTGTTTATATGGATGAGCCAAGTACCGGATTAGACCCTGCTTCTAGGAATTGCCTATGGAATGCTATCAGGCTTGCGAAACAGGATCGTGCAATCATCTTGACCAGTAATCACACTCACTCTTTCATGGATTTTGTAGCACTAAATTTTGCTTCTAGTTTATACTTTAGATATTTTAGCTTGTTTGATAGATTCATAAGTCTGTGTTTTATGCTTTCAGCACATTCAATGGAAGAGGCAGAGGCCTTGTGTGATCGATTAGGAATTTTTGTAGACGGAAGATTGCAGTGCGTAGGAAATCCAAAGGAGGTACATTGCTCAAGTGATATTTTTTTTGTCATTATATGTTTAATGTTTGCAATTGTGAATGCAACTTAAAAAATTCAAGCTAATTAGATACACTTCCACAGTTTTTTCAATTTACTGCCAAATAGAAAGTGTAAGTTTAAACCATGTATTCTTTTTTAACAAAAATTTAACTTGAACGGTTTTGCTACTTCTGTTGTTTTATCATAGCTGAAAGGCAGATATGGAGGAACTTATGTGTTCACAATGACAACATCTTCCGATCACGAGAGGGACGTCGAGAACATGGTACAACGGCTCACCCCAAATGCCAACAAGATATACCATCTCTCTGGTACTCAGAAATTTGAGCTGCCAAAAGAGGATGTTAAAATAGCGAACATATTCCAAGCTGTTGAAGTTGCAAAAAGAAACTTCACTGTTTTCGCATGGGGTTTATCTGACACCACATTGGAAGATGTCTTCATTAAGGTAGCACGCGAGGCTTGTGCATTTGATACCTTGTCATAATTTGTACTCACTATGCATGGTTAAGACTTATATGTGCACTGTACAGCAAGCATTGGAGTTATTTGCCTCCAGAGAATTTGAACAGTTAATATGAAGTAATATATGGTTAAATGGTTCTGAGTTCTGAGTTCTAACTGTTTTATTCACTATATATGCTAAAAACAAGACAAATGATATTCAATAACTTATTCATGCTCATGTGGTTTCACACAATTTTGTGCATATGCATCATGTTACTTGGGTAACGGAGGGAAACTGGAGGAATGATCTGGGGCAACAACAAAAATTAGTGCAGTAATACTCTTACTAAAATTTATATTTTCAACTTTAACATGGAATTTGTTAAAACTTGGGAAGGGAGGAAGGCTTTGAGAGTAAAAGGAGGCGCAAAGAGAAGGGAAGGTAGGAATAGAGAATAATCTCTCAAAAAAAGTGTTTTTGGAAGAGAGAAGAGGAAAAATTTTAGCTAATACTTTCTTTGTTTAAGAGTATTTTAGGAGGAGGAAAAATAGTTTGGAAATTTTCAAAGACCTCTTAAATCCTTCAAAGCATTTTGAGTTCTTTCATATTGGAGAGTTACAACATAGATCAGATGGAAGAGACAATGCATTGTTATATGCCGGGGTGGAGTTCGAACTCCATACACCTCACTTATTCATCTTAAAAAGTGGATTCAAGCTGATAGGCTACTTGACAACAAAAATATTAGAGAGTAAATAAAAAAATTTCAATTCAAGATGGAGGATTTGCATGATAAAAAAAAGATGGAGGATTGTCCTTCAATCATTCATCTTCCATTTTCCCTCAAATATTTTCTTTCTCGTGTCTCACTTTGTAACAAATTAGAAAATCTTCGAGTAATTTACATTTCAATCGTCAAAATCACACGGTCAGATAATTTAATCCACAAATTTAGTAAATGATAGAATGTTAGTAACTAAAATTGAAGGTCAAAGCATATTGTGCGACTTGGTCTTAGTTTTTGTACTAAAAACGTAATATTAAAAAAAAATTAGATTGATGACCCGTGCGCCGCACGAGTCATATTAACTGTATAATACAGTCTGTATTGTATAAATTGTATAAAGTATATCGTAAAAATAAAATAAAAGTTGATGTTAAATAAGGCTAGATAACAATCATCTAAGGTCTCCAATTTTTATTTTTAAATTTTACTTGATAAAAAGATCTCATGGATTTTGGTTAAATATAAAGGTCTCATAACACATGCGTGCACATTATGTTCCATAATTAATTCTTTTCGAGCAGCTATTCCATAATTATTAATACAATTAAATTGATGATAATATTATTAGTTAAAAACAATGACCACTAGTAAAATAAATGACTACTTATTTAACAAAACAAAAAACCACCAAGTACTGTTGCAGAATCACTTTCCCCTTCCTCTATATGCAATCTGATCCAAGGAAAGGTGATTCTCACCTCAAAATTCATTCACAGTCAGTTACACAACTTTGCTTGTAAAGAAAGAAATAATAAAAGTATGCATAAGAAATAAAGGCTAACAGCAGAGTAAGGTTTTGAACGAAACAAAATTCAGATTAAGTTCAAAAAACATGACATTACACGACACAGTCTGAATCCTAAGATAATAGACCAAGAAATTGCGACAAAACTAAATAGGAAGACTGCCAAAGTTAGTGTAAACATCTCAAACTAAAAACAAAAAACGCAAAAAGGATATTCCAATTCTCAAAAAAATAAGTATATCGATAAAATGCATGTTAAATTAGAATACCAGTTAAGCAGTGGTATGAGAGGAATGTTGTTAGGTCACATCCTTCCATTTGCAAAAATCAAAATATATGATTCTTCTGCTGTCTGTGTAATTTACCACGGTTTAGGTTTTTTTTTTTAGAGAAACACGGTTTAGGGTCTGCTATATATAGCCGAGTTTGCATGGAAATTAGGGTATTCTGTTTGTAAATGTATTAAATAAGTGTACAACAACTTGTCAAAAAAAAAAGTCAACAGAAACAATAGATATATACAAACGATGACACAACATGATAGGAATGAAAAGCTCATAAGTGATGAGAAATATTAGGGATTGCTACATTTTAGAGGGAATTTGTTAGGTTAAATTGGTGCGCTGCATTTTAGATGAAATTTGTTAGGTTAAATTGCTGCTAACCTAATGTAGCATTTTAGAGGGAAATTATTAGGTTAAATTGATGCAAAACTAACAAAATTGATAAATAAGGATATCCAAACAACATAATGAAATTTTTATAGGTCTTGTTAATGAGTGTCCCGAGGCACTCTTTAATCATACTAAATTAAGTAATTATTCTTTAAAAATGTCAAAGTTTTCGATTTCCAATGCACTTATTGCACAAACTTTCATAAAAAGTTACCATTTAAGGTCCTTAACTAATGTCCGGAAACACTAGTTAACATTTCCCAATTTTTATTTCATTCCGCTCCATTCCACTCCATTTCATTTTACTCCATCAATCCATACATAATCTTAGGAGTGTTTCACCTTCAAGAAAAGAAAGGAGTAAAATTTGCAAGAATGATTATTTTTGCACTTATCTGAATCTGAGTGGTTTGTATTCTTAAATCTTTAGTAGATGAGCTTATTGTGAAAAACAAAGGCTTGTGATTTAGGCGTGGAAAAAATTTCGATCCCTGAAATCCAAGCGGAGAAAAATCATCAACTGTTGACTAACGAATTTGATTACAAATATTTTTAGTTTAGTGATCTATTTTAAAATGTTCAAACAGTTTAGGAACCTACAAAATGATTAAATATTATAATTTGTAACAAAGGGAGCATTTTATTTATTTATATTTAAATGGAGTAATTTAAAATAAACTTTCCTAAACTATTTTCTTTTTTGAATGAAAACTTTCATAAACTATTTTTTTTGTATAAATATACATAATATTAGAGACTATATGGAAGCATTTTATATAATAGAACCAGGATTTAGTAATGTTAATTGTCAATTTGTTAATATTCGTAGAAGATTAGTATTGAGCTAGAGACCACCTTATCACTCCACTCATTAAACGCTCGCATTTGAAGGACAAAGTCAACCTTATCACTTGGTTACTATGCCAATCTTATAACATTTACTTAGGTTTGTTTGGTAAATATAGCAGATGACTGATAAGTTAGCTTAGACCATCCACAATAGTGGATGCTTCACCTATTTAGCACCACATTAAACAGGCACCCCCATTGTGGAGTATAATATATGGGTGTCCATGGAAAATGGTGGCTATGGAAGCACCTTCTCTCTTTCTCTTCATTTTTTGTGGGTCACATTTTATAAATCTTAATAAAATAAAGAAATTTTGTTGAAATGTAATTATATGAAATTATTTGTGAGATCTATTTAATAATTTCTTTTGAGATGTTGGGTTGGAGAAAATCGGTGCTTATTAAATATTACCGTAAAACGAGTGAGGTTGACATAGGAGACTCATTTAAGCACCCAATTTGAGGTGCTCTGTTGTTGATGGTCTTATAACTGATAATTTATGACTAGTGGCCGATAATTGATGATTGATACCTGAAAATCGATGGTTGATGACTGATATGTGATAAACTAATTAAAATGGTTGATAAAATTAGTCGTTCAACTAACTGATAAATGTAAATGACATAAAAGAATATTTTTCATTCATAATAAAATTTAAATTAATTAATATTTAAGATACTTAGTAATTTAATTTAATTTAATTTTTTCTTTAATAAATTTTTTTTAGCAATTTAATTTTTTCAATTTATTAATCGTTGATATATTATTATGGAGAAAACTTATATGCGGTACCTTATATGCTGGTGGTACTGTTCCCTATCAGAAAATAACACGTGGCATATACACTATAATTTTAATTGTCATCCCGGTTTTTCGACTGGTTTTTTTCCACTTAAGTTACTGTTTGTTTGTCTTACTCCTTCAAAATCCAATTAATGGCATCCTCAATGTTCTAATAAATGGTTCAAATGCAAAGGGTTGAAATTTTACTCCACTATTTTACTTGTATACAAAGTCAAAAAATTGAAGGCAAAGAAAAAACACAGTAACTCCATTAATCAAAATTGAAATTGAAACTTTATAAGGTAGAAGAAGATAGACTAAATGAGTGACGGTGCTGATGCCACTCAGTTAGAAGAAGCAGTGGTTTCTTCTGCGAGCCATTCACTTACTGAAATTGCAATTTGACTTTATGGAAAAAGAAGAACCATGTGGAGGGGCGTAGTAAGGAGAAAGCGAGTGGCATTCTATAACTCATTTGGAGAGGATGACCGAACAAATAATAATTAATTTGTTTTAATTGTTAAAGGACACACGTATGATTATAATTGGGAGAACAGTACCACCAGTACATAAGGTACTGTATCTAAGTTCTGCCCTATTATTATTATTAAATTATTTTTATCCAATACAATTTATTTTAAATTTATTTTCATTTTTTATATTTTATAAAAAATTAAATTAAACATAGCAGAAAAATATATTTAACACGTGTATGAAAATTAAACATAAAAATTAGACTAACAAACTTTTTTCTTAAATGTAATGTAACAATCCTCAAGTCTTAACTCAATTAGCAAAAACGTTGAAATTGTTAGACCAAACATCGTGACCAAGCTTCGAACTTCGACTCTTCCATTTATATATGTGAGTTTCTAATGGGTTTGTCACTACCGCCAAGGGATACAGTTTGAAGAGGGGGATCTAACTCATATGACAAAATTTTTAAAAAATTGTGTTCCTTCGAAAATACGAGTGTTTTGACTATTTAGTTTGTGCTGGTTAAATATTCAACTTATTTGGCATACATATCTGATTAAAAAAGATATAATGAGTATAACTGAGTTTTAATTAAAATGATGAGTATAAAAATGAGATAAAAATTGAAAAACTACAGGTTTAAACGCTATTTGAAATAAAATTTAAAAAATAAGTTACAAACTAGTAAAATATAATATAAACTTGTGATGAAATGTTAGTTATCAAACATGTCTTTTTTACTGATATGAACATATAAGCTAGTTTTTTTTATCTTACCAAACAGACCCGTAATATATTTATTAACAAGTTTTTTTTTGACAAATTTATCAACAAGTATTTTAGAGAACATTCTGTATTAGAATTTTATATTTTAGACTTTTTAAAACGTCGACTAAATATCTTAAAAAACATATTGTAATGTATAGCGATAATGGTTGCGTAAGAAAAAATAAAGTGTTTGAGATGGCTGAAAAAGGAAAGTTACAGTGACTGACAGACACACACATTACCATTAGAAGCGGGTTCTGTTCTCCAACTCCAACTCCAACTCCAACAATCATGGCAAATCCTGTTCCTGCTACCTTCTCTACTCGTGCAAACGCTCTTCTCAGGAAGAATTTAACCTTCCAGGTACGGTTATACCTTCTTATCATGTCCTAACACTTTTTTCTATGCTTTCTGTACTTAACTTTTATAATTCAATTATTCACCTCACTGAAGAAAAGGAACAAGAAGACCAACATTAGGCTCACTCTATTCCCATTAATCATTTGCATCATCCTGGTTCTCCTTCAAAATTTAGTTGACAATCTATTGGATAAACCAAAATTTAAATGCGGCTGCGTTTGTACAACTAACCAAACTACATGTGGCGATTCGGAGAAGGTTTGTGGAGTCAAGTATTCCGATCAGAATCAAGTTTTAGCCTGTGCTATTCCTAATCCACCTGAATGGCCTCCTCTCTTGCAACTTCCGGGCAGCGAGCCGTGGTATCCACCCGTTTATACAATGCTCTTCACAGCTGACGATCACTACTTTGGACAGAGTATAACTTTTTTTTAATTATTATGTGTTTCAATTTTCAATTCCTATACATTTCTTTAGTTTCGAGTTTCGTACCTCAGATTGTAAAATGCTACGGAGACATTTTGATATGTAGGGGCGCGTCACCACTTGGTGTATCTGAGTTTCTCTGGTAGGATCTTTAGGAAAAAAAAGGTTTTAAGTTGGTTTCGAGAAGTGAAGATTAGTTTTAATTAAAAATGATCTAAATGTTAGATGATTTATGTTTTGATACATTCACATTGAAATTGATTTAAATAATAAATTTCAGACTAAATGCTAAGTTTAGAGGCTATAGATCTAAATCTAAACTTCAAGTTAGAAACTAGTATGGAGGCAAAATTAATTCTACTAGTAACACAAGTATTTAAAAATCCATTTTATGCGCATAGAATTGCTTTGGCCTCATGTATAAGCGAAACCAAACATGAACTTCCTCATGTTTACTTGCCTTTTCTTTGCACAGTTGTGTCTGACAATATATTCCCAAGTAACGTCACTATGGATTATACTGATATCATGGCTAGTTTGGCATCAAATGTGCTGGTCAGTTTTGTTTTTCTTAGTTTGCAACTCGAAAGCATTTATTTCTTTGTCGAGATTTTAAATTTTACTTATTTAATTATTCATTTTTGTGGATTCTGTTATTGGTGGTAAAACTGTGAAAATAATATAGGGATCTGAATCAACACCTGACACCAACAATTTTCTTGAACCTGCTTTCACTTCGGATCTTCCCATTTATTATCTACAAACTCGTTGCCCTCTGGACAACATTGCTTTCCCAGAAATCTACCAAGGAGGCACTCCACAGCAGGATATGGAATCATTTACTTACGAGATAGCAGGCTTTACTGTGGATCAAGGTATGGAACATCCTTGTAATGACAATGTATGATAGCATACATGAAATTGAACCAATAGACATAGTTGTTGCTGTGCATGCATACTGCTATTTTATAATGGAAATTGACAATTCAATGTGTCGTTCTATATGTTGTCACGAGCTGCGTAAACACAAGACATCCTGGATGTATTTATATGGCAAAAAATATATGTGTTTGGGTTAACATCAATCAATCTTGTGTGTTGCTTTTGTGTTCACAAAGCATTGAAATGCAGCTGACAGAAAACTAAATATGCAACTAGTTTGTTAATGAGAAAATTTAGTTGTAGGCTCGTCACGCCCTTTTCAAAACCTTGTCTACTGCTTGTAAGAAAGGGGGTGTTACAGCTAAATTTAGCTTATATCCCCGGATTGACAACCCTAATGCCCTTTTCAATAACATTCTGCAATCTCAGTTTTGGAGTCGGCGGCTCTGCTATCTGGGATTGACAACATAGGTTGACTTGAACCTAAATCTTCATTTGTGTTTTGAACAGCTTGGGATATAAAAATTAATGTTAAAAATTTGGAAGTGCACAAACTTGCAAAATGATAATGATCTTACTGTCATCCTTTAAAAAAAAGATAATGATCTTACTGTCAGTTGTTGCCAATAAGTACTCACTGTAGCAGATTGTTTCAATACATTTTCGAATTATGGGGAGTAGAATGATGTTTTTATACAAAACGTGGGGTTTTGTTAATGGTTGAATATATTTCCCCTTGATGTAGAAATCAGATGTGCTGACGGTATAAATTTATGGCGTGACAGTTCTTCTGTGATCAACAATGAGTTATATGAAGGTCATGAAGACAATCCAATAGTTTCAGGTACTTTTATCATTATGTTTCAACATACATAATATTTGGAAGATAATACTCGTATTTATATATTGTTTTCACATTTGACAGCTTTTGATTTTCTAAATTCAAATGAGAATGGATTCAACGTCACTGTATGGTACAAGTCAACCAACAAGGGTGTCACTAATTTTGGTCCAACTGCATTGTTGCGAATTCCTCGTTCTATAAATTTGGTATCTATCTAACACTTGTTTTAATGGTTGCATCCTCCTTGCTGCTGCTATCCTAAATCCCTAATAATTGATGTATATATATCTCTCTGTGTGTGCGTGTACACACATACGACTACGAAACAGTAAACTCAAACTTAGCTTAAAAAGAATATGCAACTTGGTAGCCTGTGCTTTGAATCTATCAGTTTTTTAATTTCGTTTTAACTTTAAATCAATAAATGTAATCGATTCATTAGCGATAGGAATTGATTTGGACTAGCAAAATACTTCTCACTCATTAGAACTTACAAAATGCATAATTTGAATGGAAAAATTTAGTGAAACTATGATCTTGATGGACATGCAGCATTGAGCCATTGACTTACTATATTGCAAAATTCAACACTAATTGCATCAGTAAATTTTAATTACATAACTTAACAATAATAATTCCCCTTTGTATAAATATTCTAACTTTTTATTTAAAAATTGTATGGGTCTTTATCTGTATATTGGAAGATAATAGGGACTGATACCTAGCATCATTATGCATGCAGATATCAAATGCCTACCTGCAGTTTCTGCGTGGACTTGGTACCAAAATGTTATTTGAGTTTGTAAAGGAAATGCCAAAATCTGAGACCCCGCTTAGGATTGAGATAGCTTCTCTCCTGGGAGTTCTGTTCTTTACATGGGTCGTCCTGCAACTTTTTCCGGTAAGTGCGTAAATATCTGGACAAATATATCAGCAAGAAATAAGTTGCATGTAATAAGAGAAGTTGACAGAACTGACATCGTATTGCAGAATAGGTAGCTATTGGCCGATTTTGATTTTTTAAATAGCTTTGATATTCTTACCTGTCCCTAAATCAGCTTTATATGTTTGTAAACATGATGTAAGCAAACATTCTTTTTCAATTTTCTTCTCATGGAACAATACATGATCGGATTCAAAGTCAACAATTGTAATTTGTATCTAACACCCAATGCAAACACAGCATAATAGATGTTTTAGTGTATTTTTCTGTTTAACATGAGTAAGCTCTATACACATTCAATGTAGGTTGTGCTGACATCACTGGTTTATGAGAAGCAACAAAAATTGAGAATCATGATGAAAATGCATGGTCTTGGTGATGGGCCATATTGGATGATTACATATGGTTATTTCCTTGCCTTATCAGTGATCTACATGTTGTGTTTTGTGATATTTGGCTCAGTCCTAGGTAAGAATATAACCATTAACTAGTTGTTCTTGGCATTTTCTCGTTCTGTCTAATGCTGCTGACTTCATTTTCAGGATTGAAATTCTTCACCTTGAATGACTATAGCATCCAATTTGTGTTTTATTTCATCTATATAAACTTACAAATTTCAGTGGCAATTCTGTTGGCTTCCTTTTTTTCAAATGTTAAGACTGCTACAGGTTTGTTGATAGCTACTTCAAGTTGTCTACAATAGCGCATTATTATTGTTGATAGCTACTTCAAGTTCTCAGATATCATTACTGACTTGTGTTTTTAATATTTGCAGTAATCGCGTATATAGGTGTCTTTGGGACCGGGCTATTAGCTGGATTTCTTCTCCAATTTTTTATTCAAGATTCGTCCTTTCCAAGTAAGTTATATGATTGAAGAACGAGACCATTCCAAGTTGTTCATATGGTTTCCACAATGATTAGAAGTTTTATCTACATAAATTTTACACCAGTCTTCTTTATGTAAACTCTGTAAATTCTGTGTGTCTATAATGAGATCACACACCTTGTATTTATAATGGTTTTACAATAAATGCATTGAATGCTTAATGAGTAAGAACTAGCCTAGGAAGTTGTATACTCTAGGAGTAATAACAATCAATCTAGGAAGTTGTACAATAAAAGGAATATGTAAAGATTTTTAATTTTAACAATATGTATCTTATGCCTCTGTTGGCAGCTTCAAATCGTCTACCATTTTTATTTCCTATGCCATTTATGCAGGAGGATGGATCATTTGTATGGAGTTGTATCCCGGATTTGCTTTATATCGTGGGCTGTATGAGTTTGGACAGTCTGCCACCAGCGGCAGTAATTCGAGGACTAATGGTATGAGGTGGCAGGACCTGAGCGATAGCGCCAATGGCATGAAAGAGGTCTTAATTATCATGTTTGCTGAGTGGATCATAGTGCTTTTTGTTGCTTATTACATCGATCAAGTATCGTCAACAGGAAGTGGAAAAAGTACTATTTTCTTCTTCAAAGGATTTCTGAAAAAACCTCTTTCATCGTGCAAGAAGCTTAGTATTCAAAGGCAGGAGTCAAATGTTTTAGCTCAGATGGAGAAACCAGATATCATCCAAGAGGTTATCTTTATATTTATTGCATAAATGTACTCTTGTTATATGTTCAGCTTATTATGGATTATGAAACTAAGATAGCTAATGTCTATCAAGGGGGAACGTTTGCCTACTGGTTTTAGAAAGTAATACCATGACGCCACTTCAGTAACAAGTAATGATGTAGTTTACAAAACATCAATATCTTAGGAAAGCTAGGCGGAACTTTAATTAGGTATGGATTCTACTAGAAAGTCAAATAACTTTCCTTTCAGTCACAATCTCTTAGTACATGGGTTGGACCTAACTCACCCTACAAAACCGGCTTGTAAGGCGATGACTTTCCAAGCTTTATGAGCACTACTTAGGTCACATATCTAGGAAATATGGGACGAACCCCACCCAACACAATGAAGGTGTTGGAGGCTGCAATGAAGGCAACCCAAATGCGTCAATCAGATGGCTAGGGGAAGATCACAGTAACAGCGGAATTTCCAACACAAACTTTTCCTTTTTTGAACATCAGCTTTTTATTATAAAATAAGTTAACACTAACGTATGGATTTTACTTCAATCAAGCATCTCCAGGTTCTTTTTAAAGTAGAATTTTAGCTTTAAGAACTAGTAGGAATGAATTGGTTTGCCAGCATAATGTATTAAATGCTTTCTTCTTTTTGTCTTTAGAAGGAGAAGGTGGAGCAGCTGCTACTTGAACCAACTATTGATCATGCAATTGTTTGTGACGGCCTAAAAAAATTCTATCGAGGACGGGATGGAAATCCAGGAAAATTGGCAGTGAGAGAATTGTTCCTAGCTGTGCCTCGAGGGGAATGTTTCGGTATGCTTGGTCCTAATGGGGCCGGGAAGACTTCTTTTATCAGTATGGTCAGTTAAAATTGGATTTTATAGTCATATTTTTGGAATATTACATGCCCCTTCCCATCACCACACACACAAACGAAAAAAGAAGATTTAAAGGAATAAGTTTTGAAACACCTTATGAAGCACATTTTCCTCTGAATGAACAAAAAAATAAAAGATGCATGGTCCATGCATATAAGGATGTATAGACCTCTGATACATATGCTCGCTTCAGTATGTTACGAAATTCTACTATAATTAAACGAATCATGTTTCATCCTTTGAATTATTTTCTCCTTGATTTATAAATCTAATCAGCTTATGTGTGCTTATAGATGATTGGTCTCACAAAGCCAACATCTGGTGCGGCATATGTTCAAGGCCTGGACATAAGAACTCACATGGATGGAATATATACCAGCATGGGAGTATGCCCACAGCACAAGTGAGCTGAAGTTCCCTCCAATGTTTATGTTTTTCCTGAAATCCAATTTGTATCGATTGGAAAAGTTTCTAAATTTATTTCTCATGATATTGTAGCTTGCTGTGGGAAAGCTTGACAGGTAGAGAACACCTACTTTTTTATGGTAGACTTAAAAACCTTAAAGGTTCAGTCTTGACTCAAGTAAGTTCATTCAGCAAAAATTCTTGTGCGATAAATAAGTGTTTTTAGGTTAGTTCAAGCAATGAAATTATAAAAAATGGTATTTCATAATTCTTGTGCGATATTTTTAGACAACAGTGTGTAGAAATCTAGAACAGTAGTTTTGTCTGAAAACTACTCCCTCTGGTCCTATTTATAGGAGATATTTTGGTCAACAAAAGCTGATGTATCTGGTCCAATTTTTTTAACCAGATACATCAACTTTTGTTGACCCAGATGACTCTTGTAAATAGGACTGGAGGGAGCATTACATTAATTTTTATAATAAACCGATTAAGGAACTAACTTTTATGATTACCAATAAAACATCTCAGTCTTATTCAGAAAAAAAAAAGTATTTAGAAAACGTAGTAAAGACAAAACACATTTTAGGTGCTTTCATAACCTGTTTCTCCAGTGTTTATTGCATATTTTTCTGTTGAGAAGAGTATGGATCTATAAAAGATGATTGCAGTTTAGATGCAATTTAAACAACTTTATCTTTTGCTGGCATTTGTCTGAAGGGGAAAATTGTAACTAATTAGCTTCCATTTTATTGTTTTATTTTTTATTTTTTGAAGAAGTCCATTTTATTGTTACAGGCAGTAGAAGAATCTTTGAAGAACTTAAACCTTTTCCATGGTGGTGTTGCTGATAAGCAAGCAGGAAAATACAGTGGAGGGATGAAGAGGAGGCTTAGTGTTGCAATTTCATTGATTGGGGATCCCAAAGTTTGTTTTTGTTTTCAACTCAATTTGATCACCTTTTCTTTTTCATTTTTTTAATAAAAAATAAGATTCAAGTTTTCTTATTCTGTACATGACAATTCAAATTTAGGTTGTTTATATGGATGAGCCAAGTACAGGATTAGACCCTGCTTCAAGGAAATGCCTATGGAATGTTATCAAGCTTGCGAAACAGGATCGTGCAATCATTCTGACCAGTATTCTCTCATTCTTTCATGGATTTTATAGCACTATACTCTGTTTCTTGTTTATGCTTTAGACACATGAGCCTGTTTTATATTTGATTCCATAATAACACAAAGGTGTTCTTTCTTTCTCTATACATATAGATTCATAAATCTTGGTTTTCTGTTTTCAGCACATTCTATGGAAGAGGCAGAGGCTTTATGTGATCGATTAGGAATTTTTGTAAATGGTAGCTTGCAGTGCGTAGGAAATCCAAAGGAGGTACATTGCTAAATTGTTATTCTTTATAAAATGTATTCCAAAATGAAATTGTTAAATGGGTCTGTGAATAATCTGTTGTTAATTTACTGATCCCAATTCCCTATAGTCAGGGATCACATGCATCATACAGTCAGCAGCTCAGCACTGTCAAATCTTGATTGGACGGCTCAGATTTTGATCTCGGTAAATCAGTTTTAAGAACATTTGTAATGCTCACTCAAAATTTGAGCCAATTAATCAAGAACGAATCCTGCCGTGCTGAATGCATGAATGCTGGAATCCATAACTGCAGGGAATTAGTATGGGCTTAAAAATAAGTTGCAAAGACACTGTCATTATACATGGTTAACATACACAAGTTCGAATGCAACTTTAAAAATGCAAGCTGATGTTTTTTGTATAGAGAAATGTGAGTAAAGTTAAGTAGTTTTGTTAGATTCTGGGATCGAACCTGGGACCTCCTCCTTAAAACTCCTTCAATGTCCCTTACCTCACCATCCGAACTACCTACATCGTTCAAAATCCTAGTTGATTGCATACACTTCCAGTGTTTTTTAAGTTTATTGCCAAATAGAAAGTGCAAACTTAAACAATGTTTGACTTATTTGCTACTTCTGTTGTTTTGTCATAGCTGAAAGCCAGGTATGGAGGGATTTATGTGTTCACAATGACAACATCTTCCGATCACGAGAAGGATGTGGAGAACATTGTGCAACAGCTCACCCCAAATGCCAAGAAGATATACCATCTCTCTGGTACTCAGAAATTTGAGCTGCCAAAAGAGGATGTTAAAATAGCAAATGTATTTCAAGCTGTTGACATTGCAAAAAGAAACTTCACTGTTTTCGCATGGGGTTTAGCTGACACCACATTAGAGGATGTCTTTATTAAGGTAGCACGTGAGGCTCATGCCTTTGATACCTTGTCATAATATGTACTCACTATGCAACGTTAAGTGTTGTATATGTGTCTTGTAAAAATCCAAGCATTGGAGTGATTTGCCTCCACTGCAGATGTTATCAGTTAATATGAAGGGAGATGATTACAAAATTTACGACTTATATTTTCTTGTTTGAGTATTGCTGAAGGAGGAAAAAGAGTCGGCAATTTTTCAAAACCCTTCACTTCTTTTCTTTTCTTTCAAATTGAGAGTTTAATTCCAATGAAAAAAACGTCAATTCCAGTGCAACATGGAGGACTGTCCATTCTCTTATATTTTTTGTCAAATATCTCATTTCCCTTCTCAACTCCCAAATAAATTAGAAAAATTAAGAGTAAATTACATTTTGGTCTTCGAAATTCTTGGGGCTAGACAGTTTAATCTCCAAATTTGGGAAAGGATAAATTAGGCACTAAAATTGAATATCAAAACTTGTGGTAAATAGCATCATGTAACTTCACATTCTTAGTTTTCGAACTAAAAAAGTTTAGGGTTATGCTAACCAGTACCCTTAAGGCACTTGTTAAGGAAACTAAAAGTAGTATATTTGTATTGAATTCAAAATATTTTAACTTTTAAAAAGTAAAATTCATCATTTTTCACCATTTTCTAATGCAATATTTCTACTTTTACATTTTAACCAATGCCCCAAGGACACTTTTTAGCATTTCCCAAAAGTTTATCCCTTGGGGGTACAATTTTTTTTGTGTGAACCCGATAAACTTTTCGGATTCCATTTTCTTTTGAGTTCCTTTTTCAGAGAGAGAATTGTAGGGGAAAATAGTAAAGTATTGAGAGGAGTAGTTGTGTCATTGGTGGACATATAATTGAAAAACATTCTATTTCACCCATAGACACAGAAACAAGTCAACGGCCCTTATAACTCATCAAGTAATAAACCTACACATACACCTCAAAGATCTCAAAAGCAAACAATGGATTCTCAACAATCCAATAACCAACTTCATGTAGTTTTTCTTCCATATCCAAGTCCTGGCCATATGATTCCCATGGTAGACACAGCAAGACTATTTGCAAAGCATGGTGTTAATGTTACCATCATCACTACACATTCTAATGCTTCAACATTCCAAGAATCCATAGACAGTGACTTCAATTCAGGATACTCTATCAAAACTCAGCTTATTCAGTTCCCTTCATCCCAAGTTGGTCTTCCTGATGGAATTGAAAATGTCAAAGATGTTAAAGATGGAACTTCCTCAGAAATGCTTGGTAAAATCAGCCATGGAATATTAATGCTCAGAGATCCTATTGAGGTAATGTTTCAAGATCTTCAACCAGATTGTATAGTCACTGATATGATGATTCCTTGGACTGTGGAATCAGCTGCAAAACTAAGCATTCCTAGGCTTTACTATTACAGCTCAAGCTACTTCTCCAATTGTGCATGTTATTTTGTTAGAAAGTATAGACCTCATGATCATTTAGTTTCTGATACACAGAAGTTTACTATTCCTTGTTTGCCTCATACCATTGAGATGAGCTGTCTGCAGCTTCGTGATTGGGTGAGGACTACAAATGCTGCCACAGCCTATTTTGAACCAATTTTTGAATCGGAGGCAAGAAGTTATGGGACAATATGCAATAGTTTTCATGAACTTGAAAGTGATTATGAGAAACTTAGTAAAACTACAATGGGGATTAAGTCTTGGAGTGTAGGACCAGTTTCAACTTGGGCTAACAAGGATGATGAAAGAAAGGCCAATAGGGGACACGCGGAGAAGAACGTTGGAAAAGAGACAAAATTGCTAAATTGGCTCAACTCAAAGCAAAATGAGTCTGTGTTGTATGTAAGTTTTGGAAGCCTTACTAAGCTTTTTCATGCTCAGCTTGTAGAAATTGCACATGGGCTTGAAAAGTCAGGTCATAATTTTATCTGGGTTGTAAGGAAAAATGACAGAGACGAGGACGAGGAAGGTTTCCTGCAAGATTTTGAGGAAAGGGTGAAAGAAAGCAACAAGGGCTATATCATATGGAACTGGGCACCGCAGCTTCTCATATTGGATCACCCTGCAACAGGAGGAATTGTGACTCACTGTGGTTGGAACTCAACTCTTGAAAGCATTAGTGTTGGTTTGCCAATGATCACATGGCCAATGTTTGCTGAACAGTTTTACAATGAGAGGTTGCTTGTTGATGTTTTGAAGATAGGGGTCCCAGTTGGAGCTAAAGAAAACAAGTTATGGAATAGCTTTAGTGTAGAGGCAATGGTTAGAAGGGAAGAGATTGCAAAGGCTGCAGAGATTTTGTTGGGAAATGGTCAAGACAGCAAAGAAATGAGGATGAGAGCAAAAAAGTTTGGCGAAGCTGCCAAGAGGACTATAGAGGAAGGTGGACACTCTTACAACAACTTGGTTCAGTTGATAGATGAGCTGAAATCATTGAAGAAATCTAAAGCACTCGGTGAGAAAGCAGATTAGATAAATGAAATGAAGATGTAACTTGTTGCATTAAGAGGTGTAGCTGGTGAAGACTTTAGATATGATAAAACAATATCCAACTTTTTCTCTCCAGCTATTTTTTGTTGTGATTTGGAGTTCAATAAGATGAAACAATCCAATCATTTATGTGCACTGCAATGATGATAAAGGAAGTTTGTTTTTACTAAGCAATTTTCATATTAAGTTAAGAAGATCTGTTGATGAATTAAATTTCGTTGTCGACTTTGGTATGCCTTACAATATTTATCATTGGTCATATGAATTCATTACTACATATATTTTATATGCCATCACAATATTTAACAATTGAGGGCTAACAGCATCAGCAGAACTCTAACAAAACATAATACCAATCTATTGATTTGGCAATGTTATCGAATACAGGACTTTTAGAACCCTTTTTTCTCTCAACCTAAACGATATAACGATATAGATGCAGCAAACTAAATATCTTAAGCCTTTTCATGGTGTTTCTTTGAGTGTTCAGCACTGCAATCATGATGCCTGCTTTTTTCTTTCGTTTTGTCTTTGTCTTTGTCTTTGTCTTTGTGACAATGTTTGTGCTTATTATGCTCATTGTCTCTGTCTATGTGCTCTTCAATGTTTTTTGTGCTTTGTTTTTGGTACTTTGAGTGTTCAGCACTGCATTGGTCATGAACATTCAACATAAATTTACAATGATATCGACACTTATCAGCAGCAAGATTGATGTTGCATTCTCCACAAAAACAGATTATAAGAAAAAGCTCAAAATTAAAAGTATCAGCATAGTTACTTTTAAATAAAAGTGCTTATGAGGCTAACTAAATAGGGAGTATGATAAGATTTACTAAAATACAATGTAAAAGGTGTAAAACTGAAAAGAGGTATCTTTTCAAATTTGATGCACTGCTTCTTTATTGAAGTAAACACAGTCATCTTTCCATACTAATCTTTTAGGATATGTCCAACTAAATAAAAACAAAAAGAAATATCAAAAAAGTTGTGTAGACAAAAAGAATCAACTAGCACAATGTTCAACCAAACTGCAGCAATGATTTGCATCTAGGTCCCCTATGCTTTAACATGGTGGGAGTCGGTACTCCAGATGTTTGAGAGCAGTGACAAAGTTAATGACTACACAAATTAACAAACGCGGGGGCAATTTATTTGGGCTCAAACGAAATGGCAACGGACAAATATGACAGTTTTGGAGGGAGAGGCAGTAGCCTTACTCGAGGCCCTTCACTTTGCTGATGCTAACAGATGGGACCGGGTTGTCTTCGAGTCCGACTCATCTACTCTAGTACAAGCTCTATCGTCTCCGGGCCATGGTGATTCAGAATTCTATGATATTGTTTCTAGTATTAGTTATCAGTTATCTTTACATTCCAACTTCAAGGTGAAGTTTGTTAGGAGACAGACGAATATGGTTGCTCATACTTTAGATAGGGCGGCCTGTTCTTGGGTTAGTCATCGTATTTTTTATTCTTATCCTTCTTGTATTGAACATTGGTTGATTAATAATAATAGTTAAATTTGTTTCTGTCAAAAAAAAAAACAACAAACACGATAATTGCATATAATCCAAGAATTTGTTTTTGTATTATAGAAGAAAAGTACAAAATTTAGCACTTGATCAGTCCATATTAGATTTCTGAAGATTGTCCATAAGTTGTCACACTCTTCATCTCGTGTCTTGTAACGATGGTATGCATTAAAAAATAAAATATTTGACATTTTCAAAGAATAATTGTTTATTTTTGAATGAAGAGTGCTCTAAGAACACTTGTTAACATCCTTATTTTATTTAATATTTTTTAAAAGAAATTTATTCATATATTATAAACTTTTAATATCTATTGCAATAGAAAATTTAATTTAATTTTGGTATTATTTAATTATTATATTAAATATCATTTTTAAAATTTTCTGGTTTATATATATGGGTTGGGCATCAAAACACCGACCTGATTGGGGGTAGATGAAGACTTAGGCTATGTTTAGATTGGTGGAGAGTGGTGGAATGGAATGGAATGAGGTGGGGATAAAGCCACAGGTTTTGTAAAAAATGAATGGAATGGAATGGAGAGTGATGGAACTCATTCCATCTAATATCACTCATTCCTTCAATTTTCCATTCCCCCCCAATTTAGGGTGTATCCAATGGAATGCAACACATTAATAACAAAATTACAATTTTGTCCCAAGTTTTTATATTCCATTCCTCCTCATTCCCTCTTTCTTCTCTTCACCGTTTATTATTCTCTCTTGCTCTCATCCTATGCAACTCTTCTTTTTTCCCTAAAATTGATACTGATGCTTCTTTTCTTGATATTTATTCTTCTTATTTGTGAAAAATCTATTGCTATTTGAACCCAGATTTCTTCATCTTTATTCATGTATATATATTTGTGTGACCTAAAATATGTAAAATTATTGAAAAACTGTAGTTCGAAGCATACAAACAGTGACAAATGACGAGAAATATTGATGACAAAGTGTTGGTTGAAGCATACATTGGTGTATTAAATCCTGAATTGGTATCCTAATTGATGAGGAATATGCATCCTAATGCATACCCTTATCATATATTAAATCTTGAATGCATAAAGTTGTAACCATGTTACACAATTTCGATGATTTTTATGAGTTCATGATTAAAGTTGGTTTTATTCTGGATGCCAACGAAGACACAAGTGCTATTCATGAAGAATGCCAAAATAACCACATGTTAATTGAATTGAGTTGACAATTCAACTTATTGATGGTTTTTTAAATAAAGGGTAAAATTGGAATAAAATTTTTTAACTCATTTCATTCCATACACTTTTCAAACAATGGAATGAAAAATTGGTTCCATTCCGTTATAAAATATCCAAACAATAAAATTAAATCTTTGTTCCGTTCCGTTTCATTTCATTTCGTTCTACTCTGTTAGTTTTAACTTATCCAAACAGAGTCTTATGTTTCAACAGGAAAGGAACATAGACAAAAAAAAAACCATAGACCATATAAATTTTTAACTGAGAAGTCAGGGACAAGGTGAGAGAGGAAAAATATGAGGAAAAATATGTCTCCGTCTAATTGTCATGCCTAATAGGATGGAAAATTAAGCCAACCAACTTAGATAAATGAGTTATGCTTTGAATCACCCATACAAGTTGGAGTTGACTCATTCAATAACCAAAAAAAACCATCAAATTAAAAATATTAAATTTTGAAGCGAGTTGACCGGTCAAATTGGAAAGAAAAAAAAACAAATATGTGTAACTATCTCGTTCACATATCAATGTTGACTCAAATCAAGGAAACATTATGAAGAAATTTTTAAAAAAAGTAAAAAAAAAATTCCTAAAATTATCCATTATCCTTAAACGTAGATATCATGTGATGGCACTGACACATTTGCCAAATATAACAGACATTTCCTTATTGAAATCCCAAACTTAAATGTAGATGTAGATTAGAAATTTAATCCGAATTTTGTGGGGCCAATTTCATCCTTCAGTTCTAATATATCTCCATGGTTTGTGTTCATTTCTTCATAAGAATTTGAGAAAGAGAAATAATTGTTCGACAATGGCTAAGGTATCCTTATTACTTTGTGTCCTCTTGGGGCTCCTGGTTCACAGTCATGCACATTCACATAAAAGTGAGAAAAGTGAGAAGATTGGATTTTATGAATTAAAAAAAGGAAGTATGAGGGTTAATTTGACAAACTATGGTGCTTCAATTGTCGCTGTTTATGTACCTGATAAACATGGTTTGTCTTGTTTTATTTTATTTTCTTTAATATCTATGATCCCTTATTCCACATTAATATTTATATAACTTTTTTTATATTTACTTTTCTAGGGAAAGTGGCTGATGTTGTTCTTGGCTATGATTCTATTGAGCAATATGAGGTATGATTAATTCATTGTTCTGTTCTTTAATTTGACAAATTGAAATTGAAAATGTAGAATATAATTTAAAATAAATAAATATTATTAACTCCTCTAATACTATATATAAGAGAAAATTAGATCAACAATAGTTGATATATCTAGTTCAAATCGTGGGAGATTATTCATTACGATGACGTAAATACACAAAATGATGTTGAATTTCGATGCAGACTGATGGAGTCTACTTCGGTGGACTTATTGGGCGTGTGGCAAATAGGATTGGAGGAGCTCAATTCACTTTGGATGGTAAAACATACAAATTGTCAGCTAATGATCATGGAAACACACTCCATGGTACGTTAATATTAATATATCTAAATTTCTGATATATAATATACATACACACATTAAAAATTCATGCAATGATGCATTGTGTACATTTTCTTATTAATCATTGATGAAATTGCAGGTGGCCAGAAAGGGTTCGGTGATAATGTATGGAAAGTAGAAGTTCACAAGGATGATAGTCATGTAACATTTACCTACCACAGCTTTGATGGAGAACAAGGTTTGTACTTTTATTTAATTACTGCCTGCTGCATATATAGTTTGATTATTCAGAGTCTTTAAAATAGTTCTTGAATGCAATTTGCAAATTGCAATGTGACATCAAGATTTTGTCAACGTGATCGCTACGCAACATCAAGATTTTGATGTTGCTGCGACTGCATTTAAGGATCACGACACGACTGTTACCATAATTGAAAACCTTGGTTGTTCGTTTTATCGCGGCAACATTGATCAAGATTCTCTGTGATCAGAATACCCTAAATTCACACGGTTAGTACATCGATGACTATCAAGATTGAACAGTTTTGATTTTAAATTTTGAAGAAAATAAAATAAAATCTGCATATTTTGTAAAGTATCTGATCCAAATCCAACAATCACCAATGCAATATGTTAATGCAGGATATCCTAATTGTAGGGAATCAAATTTCATGTATCTTAATGATGCTCATAATCTAATGCAGCCCCGTATTTTAAGCGATAAAACTAACATTTTGCATTTTTGGGTATTAAAATGACAGGTTTTCCTGGAAAGCTTGACGTAAGTGTAACATACATGTTGCTTGAAAAGAACATATTGGGTGTGAAAATGACTGCCAAGCCAGTAAACAAACCCACACCAGTAAATCTAGCACAACATGCATACTGGAACCTAGGAGGGCACAACAGTGGTGACATTCTTAATCACACTGTTCAAATCTTTGGTTCATCCATCACACCGGTAGACGATAAACTCATCCCAACAGGCAAACTCGAATCGGTGAAGAACACGCCATATGATTTCCTTAAACCAAAACAAGTTGGAAGTCAAATTAATGACCTTCCTGGATTATACGACATTAACTATGCGATTGACGTGAAGGGTCAAAATCATTTGACCAAGGTTTGTGTGGTGAAAGAACCTGTCTCAGGAAGGAAAATGGAGTTGTGGTCAAACCAAGTTGGATTGCAATACTATACTAGTGGAATGTTAACTGATACTAAAGGAAAGGATGGAGCTACATATCATAAGTATGGTGGCATTGCTTTGGAGACACAAGGTTTCCCAGATTCTGTGAATAAGCATAACTTTCCATCTCAAATTGTGAAGCCTGGAGAGACATACAAGCATATCATGGTTTATCGATTCATGGCTAGCTAGATTTATTTCTGATCTAGCTCTCACATTTGGCAGTGATTTTCAATCTTTCTTTTCTTGTTCATCATTTAGCTTTGTTTCTTGTGATACATTTGTGTTGCTATGAATGATAACATTGTGTATATTGGTGCCAAACACGAGATAATTTTATTCTTTTTTAATAATCATGTTTTATATTCTTTGATCTCATAAATATATGAAAAAAGTTGAAATAATTTTCAATTTGCACATCGTTTTAATTTCTATCGTATTTATGTTAAATAACAAAGGAATTAAGTTTGGCCCAGCTTTATTTGAGCTTCTCTTCTCCTTTAATGAAGAACCGGGGCCAAACACATTTTCCATTAAGCTCTTGTTAAAAAAAAGTCGCTTAATATTATTGAAGAAAAATGAAAAAGAAGAAGCCACAAATTTGAACTTTTGAAAAAGCTTATGCACTCAACTTCCATTGCTATTCCATCCAATCCCGCAAGGCACATCTTTATCTTTAATTATTTTTTATTTGTTAAAATTGCATTTTACAATTCAATCTTTTTACACGTTCCAAAAAAATTTTAACAAGCAAAAATAGAATATATTAACACCGAAAACATAATTGTTGCAGCACAAGATGTGCCATAACAATCACGGAAAGAAACACAGTCTAGTCAAAATACAAAACAGTCAGTGGATACTCATACATAAGAGCGGGTTTGACCACCAATTATGAGTACCTGAGCTAAAAGCAGCATTACTAGCTTTCAACCACCAAAAGGAATATGATTTTACTTTATCTAACATATGCGGTAGAGAGCTTTGTTTATTCCTGAAAACTCTATCATTCCGCTCATTCCACAAAACTCAAACACACAGGAGCCATATAAGGTGAAAAAACGAGTGTCGCGATCTCAAACCACCTGCATAATTAATAAATTGCAAGAAATGGTCTGAAATAAACTGAGATTCGACCCCAACACCAAGCCAAGCCCGAACCAACGGCCACAGCGCTCCAAAATACGGACAAGACAGAAACAGATGATTCACACCCTCTACATGCTCACACCCATCTATGCACGACCGCACCTCCAAAGATAAAACCTCATGGCTTGCCAAATTTTCTTTAGTAGGTAACCGATCCCTCATCAGACGCCAAGCAGAGATAGAAACTTTTAGAGGAACTTGTTTATGCCATATCAACTCCAAATTTTGATGTAAAATGGGTTGACCCTATGATGTCAACAAGTCATACACACCACGGACTGTGTACCTACCAATTGTTAAAAAAAACATTACACATTCCAGTTATTATTTATTTTTTAAAATAATGGTGGGGGATATCATATATCAATTTTTATCTAATTAAAGACTTGTCATGCCTGATGACAACATTTAAAAATATATTTCTAGCAAAATATTTGTACTAAATTATATAATATGAAATAAGAACTCATTTGGATTGGTCTATTGGTGTTGACTTGAGACCTTGAATTGTGTTTCTATTAAGGTTTCGGCTACCGTTCTCCGATGCCAATTGTGGTTGGTCCATGGTCCATGAACCAGATACCAATTTTTTTTAAATATTGATTTTTTTTTTATATTCTTTGATATAAATATATAAAAAATGTATAAATAAATCACAAAAAAGAAATGTTTATATAACAAAAATTAATTTGTAGGGAAAATTTTGTAATAAGTCATTAAATACATCTTCTCAGAAGAGAAAAAAAGTACAAAATTTACCAAAAAAAATTTAGTTCAAAATCTACTTTCAAATAAAAAATTGGAATACAAACGACTTTTACTTTAATTTTAAAGTTTTTATTATTACGTTAGAGTTTATAGTAGCTTTTAATCTTAAAAGAAGCTGGACCAAACAAGTGTGTACAAATATCAGCTTAAATTTTCTCGTCCTCGAGAAGATTTTGAATAAGGTTGTGTTTGGTAACAACAAAAAACTAGCTTATAGCTTGTTGAATTAGCTTATAAGGTTGTTGGATCAAAATGTGACTGTTTGATAACAAACTTTTTTCATGAGCTTATAGCTTTTTTTGAGAAGCTATTTCAAGTAGCTTTTTAACTTGTAGCTTATAGCTTCTTATAATTTCTTCCAATTTTAACCTTGTTAATTTAATTTTATTATTTTTATATAAAAATAAACCACCCACGTTCCCACTAATTGCTTACGGCAACCTACCTCACTCACAGCTAGTTAGGTATAGTTTTCTATATTTTGTTATTCTCTTTTTTTATGACCTTCCTTTTAATTCATATAATATTTAATTCTAAATAAAATATATAATAATAAAAAGTGATCCAAGTATAGTTAAATAAAACTCATCAAAAAATGAAAATTTGTCAAATAAAAAATGTCAATTGAATTCATAAAGCACATTTCTTATTGTGAAGATGAAAATATTTTGAAATAAATTTAAACATTTAAAAAGAAATACATCAAGTAATAAAAATTGTATATATGATTTGTAAAAAAATTAAACAAACATGCTCTTTTACGTCATTTTATACTTATCAGCACTTCAACAACTAATTTTATCAAACACTTTTTATTTTAATAAGCTAACTTTTCAGCTATAAGCTATCAGTTATCAACTATAAGCTAGTTTTTCAGCTATCCGGTAGCTTATAACTTATTTTTACCAAACACATCCTAAGTCGTTCTTTTAATTTAATATTTTGTGAGAATAATCCGTTCTTTTAATATTTTGGCATGAGTGGATCATCAGAGCAACTCGTAGTTTTGTTACGGTCAAAATTGACATCAACTAATGAATACCGCAAATTATCTCAAAATTAGTAAAACAATAGTTACATATCCGTTGAAACATTGATCCAAATTATGATTAGATGAACTAATCGGACAAGGTCTAATATAGGTTTTTATTATTCATATTAATACATCGATTTCAAGTTGTATATAAATTAAAGTGTATATTATTTTGTTTCAGAATATATTTGGACTTTTATCAAATTAGAATTATTTTTTAATTGTGCCTTTTTTTTATGGTGTCCGGGGTTCGAGCCACAAATCTTGCATATATTATGCACTGTCCCAAACAACTGGATTAAGCTCACGAGAACTTTTAATTGTGCCCTTATTTATTGTTTATGCATTAATAAAAAAAAATTGTTGAGATTATTAATAATTTAAATAAAAAAATTGGAGATTACAAAAGTTTATACCATTATATTTATATACCCAAAAATTTAAAAATACTTCAACATCCGCAAATTATAATTATTCTTTAGGTCTCTAACTATTTTAGAATTATTTTACATTTTAACACTTTTAAAAGTATTTTTTTTAAAGAAGCACTTTCAAAAATATATTAACCTATATATGTGATCAAATAATTTATTTCTCACATTATTGTGTATTTAATAATGTTTTAGTGGGCGCATCACTTAATTTTTGGTAGAAAATTTTGAAATTTATAAAGTACTAAGTATTGAATAAACATTCTTTATGTAATTAATGTAGTTAGAGTAACCGTAAATTAAATTAATTGTCTACTCAATTCAATTAATCATATTTTTTAACATGATTAATCATATGTCGTGTAGGTGTAGAAAAAGTGTGTTTTCGTATACCATTCCTAAAACCTTTAAATGATGGCCCTGTTTTTCGTAAATAAAAATGGCTTTAAGTTGTGTATTCGTAGCCATTTATCATTCTTATGTATTAAAATAGACCAACAAATTAGATTTTATTCTCAAACTAGTTGCAAACCCGTGCTTTGCACGGGTTGAGATAACGCATCTTGTAAAAAAATGTTTCCGAAGGAAAAATGAGCAAATTAATGAATATTGCACAAATATTATAAATTTTTATCAAAATATTGATGAGCAACCTCGAACCTGACCAATTGTTACATATATTTGGATTGCCATTGACTACAAAATGGAAGCAAAGAACTCAAGGTAAATAGATGATAAATGATAAAATTACGGAGTATTTTTCCCATAGTGTTACATCAACCATATTCACACTGCATAAGGAAAAACATCTTTCAGGTCATTATCAAACGTATACAAAATCCTACCATCTGATGCTGACAAGTTAGAAAATAATACCTTTTATCTTTCAACACAATGTTCGTACACGGTTTCTTTCCAGTCTCAATTGACGTTGTCTTGACAATCTCATGAAGAAGCCCAATGATTTCTTTAAAAAAATTACATCTATAAGAACATTATAATCGGAGAAAACACAGAAATAAATTAAAGCACATGACTATACCATATAAAACGTCAGTTTTGAATTTTCCATCTTGAATTTCCTTAAATGACTTAAAGCAAAATTCATGTGTAAGAACGTTAGTTAACTTGTCATCCTTCTGCACATTTGTGCCAAAATCAAAAACAACCTTAAAGGGAATAAATGCAATGTCATTATCAAACACATGACAATTATACAAAGCATAAGTCTTGTTTTCCTCGATCAAAGCCTTCCAATGCTCCAATTCTCTATATCGAGTTATTACATGAACTCGATCACCCTAAATCTGAGAAAGAAACCAAAAAATATAAATAAATCAAAATATACACTAATAAATAACATTGAAAAATCATAAAGGAAATTATAACAAATTTTAACTAACTCATCTAACCTTTGCATCACAAATAATGAGCTTCATATGTTGATTCTTATTACTACCAGTCACAATCCAAGAATTCAGCACTCCAAATCCTATTTTTCAAATGTCCAAATGATTTTTGAGATCCTTAACGTAGTCATAATTCCTTGACATTGAAAGTCCTATATAGAAATACAATAATACATCATTTAATTTTATTTCATTTGTTCATTCTAATATCAAAAGAAGTTAACATATTTCTATGTGATCAATTTTTGTATCACCAAATCAACCTGATCTTAAATGCAAAAATTTTTGTATCATCAACTTTTTGGACCTCAATGATATGACCAAAATAAATTTACACCAATCAACTTTCGTACGACTCAATGATATAATAGAAAAGAATAAACCAAATATGAAAACTGTTCCAACTTTAGGATTACTCACAAAAACTAAAATAACCCACATGCATCAATTTTTTTTTTCAACTACAATATCAGAAGCTAAAATAACAATTGTGTGAAAACATTACCATGAGCTAAAATTCAATCATCATGACCTCTACTATACTCCATATAACAAAGGAAAATTTTTCTACAGCCGTGCAACATAACAATTTCTGGTACATAATCCACTAACAATTGAAAAAAAACAAAAAATAAAACCCTTAAAATGCAGAATCGTGAAAAAGGAAGAAAACCACCTATGATGAAGAAAAACTAAAACAGTGTCGAAAAATCAACCACTAAAGCCATAAAAATCAGTCAACTCAAGTCATGCATGGTCTCAGAACCATGAAAAAAAGAAGAAAATGATCTCATATGAAGAATAAAGTGAAAAAGTGTTCTTAGCTGAATTTAGATACCGTTTGGCCAAGGTTTTTTTATGGTCTAAAAGTTACTTCAAAATAAAGTTAAAATACAAGCCTTTAAGAAAGGAGTTAAAATTGTTTGGTTTCTTTGTTTTTTTAGTTTTAAAGTTATTTTTAAGTTAAATGTTGTTTGACAAAATATTGTACAAACTTTGAATTTATTATTTTTTTATGGTGTCCGGGGTTCGAACCCCAGACTTGGCATATATTTATGTCTTGTTCCTATCAACTGAGCTAAGCTCACGAGAACAAAACTTTGAATTTATTATGAATTAACATAATAAATAAAAAAATGTTTAAAATATTTTCTGAAGGCTAAAAATGTTAAAAAATAAAAGATTGTTTTTTTTACAATACTATATTTACTCAATAACGTTTATTTTGTGTAACATGAATACAAATTTGTATCATCATATATATAAATGACTTGTTAATGGAAACAGATATGTTTAGTTTTTTTAATAAGAAAAAGATATGTATAGTTTATTACAATATAAAAGTATAATTTTTTTAGGCATCTATACTTGTTAAAAATTATACGCATTAGCGTAACAAAAAAACAGACACACATAAAGTATTACTCTAAACGCTAATGTGTGTGTGTATATATTTGCGATGTTGAAGAAAGAAAATAAAAATATTTGGTATCATTAAATGAAAGCGTGATAAAAAGATAATAAAATTAAATGGAATCTCCTTAAAAAAAATTAAATGGAACGGTTCAAAAAAAAAATTAAATTGAAGAAAAAAACATATTGATATATAATATTAAAAAATAAAAGAAAAGGTTCTCAACGTGAATTGAAGAGAGATGCTTGTGAAATAAATTGTCGAGAAGTAGTTTTTTGAAGTACTATTCAACAACTTTTGGCGAAAGCTCATTCCATTCTATTTTATGCATTAAAAAAATTACTTTTTTTAGTAAGTACTTAATTGATATTGTATTAAATCTAACTTCTTCTTAAAAATGTAAAGAAGTTGAAAAAAACTCAGGTCAAACGGTATTTTAATCTCCCACAACGGCAGTCTAGAAGCAACTGAATTTTGGAGAAAAAATTGAAAAATAGTTAAAAATAAAAAATTGGAAATCTGTTAAAAGTTTTTAAAAATATAAAAATTGAAAAATAGTTAAAAAAAATTGGTGAGATAGCACTCAACCAAGCAACACTAAAAAAAATTATATGCATTAGCGTAACAAAAAAAACAGACAAACGGACATAAAATATTACTCTAATGTTAATGTGTGTGTGTGTGTATATTCGCGAGGTTGAAGAAAGGAAATAAAAATATTTGGTATCATTAAATGACAGTGTGAATAAAAATATTTGTGAGGTTGGGATAATTAAACGATATTGAAATTAAATGGAACGGTTAAAAAAATAAAATAAAATAAAGTTAAATGGAAGAAAAAAAATATTGAAATATAATATTAAAAAATGAAAAAAAAAGGTTCCCAACGTGAGTTGAAAAGAAGTGTTTTGAAATAAATTGTCGAGAAGTAGTTTTTTAAAGTAACATTCAACAACTTTTGGCCAAAGCTCATTCCATTCAATTTTATGCATTAAAAAAAAGTACTTTTTTAGTAAGTACTTAATTATATTGTGTTTGGCTTAACTTCTCCTTAAAAATGTAGAGAAGTTGAAAAATAGTTAAAAGTTATTAAAAATATAAAAATTAGAAAATAATTAAAAAAAATTGGTGAGGAGCAAAAATGGAAATTCACACGGCATGGTGAGGTGACACTCACCCAAAACCATGAATTAGGAAATTACCAAATTACCCCGCATAGGGAAAAAATGGAAAATCATGTGGGATTTAATAAATAGTATATAGATTACAAGGAGTTTTTTTTTTTTCCTAAAAAAAGTTAACTAGTCTGAATTGTAACTTAATCGACTTCTGATAAAGAACTTTAAATTTAAGAAAGTCATACCTATAAACATGCTCAATTTTTATTTTTATTTTTGAATTGGAGAAGAAGTTGTATACTCTACGTACGACTTGCTTTGTCATTTATTGTAGTCCTACTTAACCCGAAGAATTAATCTTTGTAGTTGCGCGTAAAAGATATCTGTTTCACACTAAAAAAGCACAACATGCTTGATGCTTCAACAGACAAGCCTTATAAGCAGCTATAAACCCATAAATTGATGTTGATAAAGAAATAAATAGGCCTTGAAACCAATTTTCTTATCCAATGGCAACATTTGATTCAATAGTAACCAGGGCTTGTTTTCCTTACTTACTCACAGTATGTAGGGAGAAGACCACAGCCTTCTTCAAATTCTCAATGAAATGCAACCAAACTCATCTCCTTCCCTCTTCAATCATGCGTAAAAGAAACATCAACTCTGTGCTTAACACAAATATTTTGCAGTATTTCACTTGGATTGTATTTCCCTCGGCTCTATCTTGATATTATGAAACAATAGGTGACAGGGAATGTGAAATAGTATCCCAGAATTATTTGCATGATGCAACTAAACTGGAATTCTTGTCTTTAAACTTTTTTCACCAACTAAGAATATTATCCACCAGGTGTGAGCTCAATGGTAAGGCTTTGACTGTGCAACTTTGAGAGAGTTCACAACACCACGGGAACATCTGTAAAATGGTCATTAGCGCCACTTTATTTATTGACAATTTTTCTCTTCCCAATTTTATTTTTTTTAAAAAAAGAAATGAATGTTGTTTTGATGGCAGAATCTAAACAATTCCCCCTGATTGAGAATGTCTAAGATAATGCATTTTAATGCTTGCCAATATCTTTTGATGACAAAAGTTCTGTATGTATATAGGAAAATCAAGAATTCACAAAACTCTGTCATGAGGGCTAATGGCTAATGCTATCACCTAACAAGACCAGAAAACCCAGAAAAGGGAAGGGGGTCCACAGAGGTCTACATGAAGAGAAAATAAACCTGTATTACATATGTACGGATATTTTGCTAGTTTTTCTCAGAATTAGGCTTCAGATTCTTTCTCTTATTGGACCTGGGAACGGTTTCTCCTCGAATCTAGAAGGACTAGCTGAATGTCTGATGACTGGCAATTGTTCCAAAGTCGTCAAAACCTCAGACATTTGTGGTCTAAATTTGGCCTCACTAATACATTGTAATGCAAGAATTGCAGCTGTATAAGCCGCCCTTTGTGGATACTGTCCTTGTAATCTTGTGTCCATAATCCGAAACAATTTTCTTCTATCACCCAAGTATGGTCTTGCCCAATCTACCAGATTATGTTCCACTCCTGATTTTGTTTTATCGACCGCATTGCGCCCTGATAGTAGTTCCAATAGCACAACTCCAAAGCTATAGACATCGCACCTTGTTGTCAGCCGACCTGATCAAAGTTTTTTTGGTCATCATATTTTGCAAGACAAAACGCCACTTTCCTAAGATATCTCGAAAGGATAACAATAAACCATATTTGCATATGAACCAAAAGGTGTGTGATGTATATGCACTAGCAAAAAAAGTTGGATGCAATTTTTTTTGTAAATATCTAGGAATAAAATGTATAAGTGAGTGAAAAAAAGTCATCGATATTTAGGTCAGACACCAAGTTAATACTTAAAAAGTCATTGATATTTAACGGCATAAGATTTGTGGTGGCTAAATGGTTTATATGATTCGGCAAGATCTACACACCTCTACATTTTCTAGACGAGCATGAACAGAAAGCATATGTATACATGGAAAATGTAGATGCTAGATTTCACTTTAAGTTGGTTGACCTGTGAAATTTCATTCAGCACCTAGTTGATTCACAATATTGAGTGATGTTCGTGAAGTCAAGTTAGATTTGAAATATCTATTAATAATCCAAACAAAAGATTCTAAAAGCATTGAAAATAGAAGTTTAAAGAGAAAAAAATCCAACCTGTGGCAATATATTCAGGAGCAGCATAGCCTTGAGTGCCTAGGACTTGAGTAGAAACATGAGAACGATCACCAGTGGGCCCTGCTTTGGCCAATCCAAAGTCTGACAGTTTTGCATTAAATTCCTGCATTAGTATATTTAAACACATTATTAAGATGCCAGAATGCTAGAAAATAACTAAGTTAAAATGAACTTTCCATCAGAGAATTCTAAGTTCACTGATCCATTAAATTAAGGTATGCATTTTATTTTAAAGTCTTGAAAAATGAAGAAGGGATAAGAATAAAATAGATAAGAGATAAAGAAGATACAGCTAAAAGAAGTTTATAACAACACATTTTGTAACCTGGCAATGCTGATATTTAATCAACATACCGAGTCTAATAAAATATTAGACGCCTTGAAATCACGGTAGATAATTTGTTGATTAGAGTCATGAAGGAAGGTGAGACCTCGAGCAGCCCCAATAGCAACTTTGATTCTTGTTGCCCAAGGAAGTAGTTGTGTGCCCTCTGCAATTACCAGTTCCATAGTTATTATTGCGCAATTAAGTGGCAGGATATGCAACAAATTTATTTGATACCATTTCCATTCATATTTGGTTTGCTTGATTTGAAAAATGTTAAATTTAGTGTACTCGAGAGTATATCTGAAACTTCTATTAGTTACTAAAGGCATCAACATACTGCAAAATAGATTATTTTTCAAGGTTCGTATGTGCATGTACTTAGAAACTAGAAGCGCAATTCTGTTAAAGTAGATAGGAGTACTCGTTGTACTCCATCTTTGAAGCTCTAGTACCTCTCTAAAGTACAATGTCGGCATGTCAGACACGTTTCACACACCAAAACTTCTCGGACACGCCTCAAACACATGTCAGACACCTCTTAACGATGTCTAATTAATGCTAATAACTCTTCTATTAAAAATAATAGTGGACTCGAGTGTATATCGGAAACTTATATAATCTACTAAAGGCATCAACATACTTCTACTAAATAGATGTTTTTCCAAGCTTCCATTCGGCATGTACTCGTAGACTAGAAGCCTGTTATCCCCATCCAAGCAGTATCCAGTAAGTTTGACAAGATTTGGATGATGAAGTTGGCCAAGATAATTGAGTTCAGACTACAAATAAAGAAAACTATGAGTACAGTTCAATTTATCAGAAAATGAGACATGCAATATCGATGTACTAAAACTGTTTTACACTAACAACCAACCACAACTTGTCAACCCAACAAAGAATTACATAACCGCTTTTATTTAAAAACTCACAAACAAGATGTGACAAATGAAAGAATTGTGATTGGACGTCAGTGTAAAATCTTTACACTAACGGTGCATACTCATAAAACTCTTAATTCATTCCAAAATAAGATATAAGGAAGAAAAAAAACAACAGAATTGAATGCCAAACCTACCAGCCACTCCTTATGGCCTTGAAAACCTTCAGGCTTAAGCTTCTTGACAGCTATAACAGTTCCACATCCAGGCCTTGCAGCCTTAAGTGATTGAGCATCAATCCACCCTTTATAAACATAACCAAACCCTCCTTGTCCAATTAAACTATCATTACTGAAATTTTTAGTGGCATTCCTAAGATCCTTAAATGTGAAGGCTTTTAAATGTGGAGAAGAAAGTATGTCCCCTTCAGATCTTGGAGTTGGGAGAATCTCAGGTTTACCTCCATCATTGTGTCCATGTACTATTGCACTTGAGTGAACTAACAATTGAGTGCTTCTAAAAGGAACTTTTATAACCTCTACAAAATGTTTTTCAATTTAGTACAAGAAACTAAACAACTAATCTTAACAAACATAGAAGAAAACAGTTTATGATGTATTCATTTTTAATTTTCACTTTTAATTATAAAATTACCAATATTGTTTTCACTTCGCTAAGTACAATGCATAACAAATTAGGACCAACAGATTAAAGACTGTTAACAATAAGTCACGAAAATAGAATATGCAATCACCTATGTGTTTGGTTTCACGGTGGAAGAGTCAAAAGTGATTCTAGACACAGAAACTTGATTTTGACATGTTTGGAGTGATACTAATTGAAATTGACTTTTTCTCTAGAATTGATTCTAACTTAAAGCTATGATTTGTGTTTCTTGATTCGATATTTACACTTAAGTTTATTGTTCAACTCATTTATGAAAATATATCTAAACATAAACTATTTCACACTAAAATCAAGTTTACGAAATCAATTCATTCACAATAAATTTTCACACACCACAATCATTTTCTTCATAAACCCATCAGGGGTAACATCAAGACATTATGCGACAAAATTTACAGAAAAACAATTCTGCTCAACCTAAGCAGTGAAACAATAAAAATTAACCCCAAAAAGAAATTCCACAATCTCCAAATATTTGTTGCAACCATTGTTTATCGTATATATTGCATTGCATATACATTCTCATGAATTGAAAAACATACACATGCACGAAATAATATAATATGAATATGAATAACGATATGTAATAGGGTGACATAAAAAAAATGTACCAGAATTGGGTTGGGAGCTGAAAGGTTCATGAACCTTGTAACGACTTCCAAAGCAATTTCCCATCAAAGGAACCAAAGTTCCTTTAGAAAACCTAAAAAGAAAAAAACTATAGGTTTAATCCTCGACATGCATCATGCAACGTGACCTAGAAATGTTTTGTTTCTTGTGGTTCCCTTGCAACAATGTCCTTCTCCCGTGATACCAGAGAAGAACACCTTTTGTTCTATTATTTTTACGAATTAATACATCATAAACATTTCTTACCAAAAAAAGAACATAAACATTTGGAATACAAAATACAAACAAAGGTGCACTTTTTAATTATATACTAGGATTTATAACTTTTGATATTATAAAACATTTTATTATTTAGAAAATAATATTCTTTTGCGTAGAACTTTTAAAATAAGAAATTTAAAATCTTTATTTGATTCAATTGTATGAATAAAACTAGAATTTAATTTTGTACCCAAAGAAACACTGAAATTTTCCAATTCCAAATCCTGATTCTCTTTATAATGTTTCTGAAGATTCAAAAAAATTTAATAAAGAAGTCTTCGAAAATATCTTTGCTCGTAAGCGTGAGTTAGAGGCTAGGCTCAAAGGGATCCAACGTACATTGGAGAATATTGATTCAGCTAGTTTAATGGTTTTGCATGGTAAGCTTTTACATGAGTATGAGCAGATTTTATTCCAAGAAGAAACATTTTGGTTCCAAAAATCTAGAGAGAAGTGGATAAAGCTTGGTAGTAGAAACACTTCCTTCTTTCATGCACAAACAATTATTCGAAGAAAGAGGAATAAAGTTCATGGGTTAAACTTGTCGTCTGGTATTTGGTGCAATGATGATAATATTTTGAAAGATGAAGTTGTCAAGTACTTTAAAGAATTGCTTAGTAGAGATGGCGAAGTGAGGGTGGGATCTGATGGTGATTGTCGAACCCGTTTGTCTGATGATGCTCGTAGGGTGCTTACTAAACCGGTTTCCAAAATTGAGGTTTATGAGGCTCTTATGTCCATAAAATCATACAAAGCCCCAGGACCTGACGGGTTCCAACCCATTTTCTTCAAAATATTTTGAAATGATGTTGGAGATGATCTTTGGCATTTGGTTAAGAATGCTTTTGAGATGGGATCCTTTGGTGCTGCCACAACTGACACTTTATTGGTTTTGATTCCTAAAGGGGACCACCCAACCTCTTTTACGAACTTCAGACCCATAAGCCTGTGTAATGTCACATATAAAATTATTACTAAGGTTCTAGTCACTAGACTGAGACCATTCCTTAATGATATTATCTCGCCTCTCCAAAGTAGTTTCATTCCGGGAAGGAGTACCAAAGGTAACGCCATCATTTTGCAAGAGATTATCTATCATATGAATAAGAAAAAGAAGAAAAAAGGAGACATGGTGTTCAAGCTTGACTTGGAAAAAGCATATGACAGAGTGGACTGGGGATTTCTTAAACAAACTTTGATCATGTTCGGTTTTCCTACTTACATTATTTCTCTAATTATGCATAGTCTTGCTTCCACTTTGATTTCTCTATTATGGAATGGTAGCAAAACTGAAAGCTTTACGCCTTCTCGTGGCCTTAGGCAGGGTGACCCTCTCTCCCCATATCTTTTTGTGCTTTGCATGGAGAGGCTTGGGGAAATGATTCAGGAAGAGGTTAGGGTGGGTAGATGGCTCCCGCTTCAAGTTTCGGCCAATGGTCCTACCATCTCTCATCTCTTTTTTGTAGATGATGTGTTGTTATTTGCCAAATCCAAACCATCTCAAGCAAGAGTAATTAACAAGATTTTAGACGACTTTTGTTCTATTTCAGGGCTTAAAGTTAGCTTGGATAAGTCGCAAGTGTTTGCTTCGGCGAGTGTTACTAGAAGAAGAAAGGAAAGAATCACTAGCACCACTCACATCCAATTCACAACCAACTTGGGGAAATATCTTGGCTTCCAAATGCACCATGGAAGAATCAAGAAAGAGGATTTCTCTACTATTATGGATAAAGTCTCCAATAAGCTAGCATCTTGGAAAGGAAGACTTCTCAACAAACCAGGTCGTGTGACTCTTGCTAACTCTGTTTTGACTGCAATCCCCGCTTATAGTATGCAAATTCAGTGGCTTCCGCAGTATGTGTGTGACCATCTTGACAAAACGGTTCGCAGCTTTATATGGAAAGGATCCACAAATAAAGGTATGCATATGGTTGGTTGGGAAAAAATCAATAAATCAAAGAAGAATGGGGGGTCTTGGAGTGAGAATTGCGAGGAAACAAAACATTGCGTTACTTGGTAAACTTGTGTGGGATATGTTTAAACCTAGTAATCATTTATGGTCTCAAATTCTTTCAGCAAGGTATCTTCAGGGATCTAATATTTTCGTTACGAGAAATAGCAAGGGCTCTCCTATTTGGAATGCCATTGTAAAAGCACTTAAAGTTTTGGAGGATGGATTTCATTTCAAAATTGGAAATGGTACCAGTAGTATGTGGTATGAACCTTGGTTGCTAAAAGATCCCTTATGTCATCTTGTGCCGTTTGTTCAAATTCAAGATATTGATCTTCAAATTCGAGATATTATTACCAAGGATGGAGGTAACCTACAAAATGTTTATACCATGCTGCCTCAAGATGTCAGAAGTAAGATTTTGGAAACAACGGCTCACCTAATGGATGATGTCATTGATAACTGGATTTGGAATAATTGTACCTCTGGTGCCTACTTGGCAAAATCTGCATATAGTTGGTTGAATGATGAAGACACGGTTCCTCGTTTACCTAGAGATTCTTGGAATTGGGTATGGAAACTTAAAATACCAGCCAACGTCCAATTTTTCCTTTGGAAAGTGATGCATCTTGCGATCCCAACACGAACTATATTGAATCATCGAGGTATCCCATTAGACTCCATTTGTCCTATTTGTGATAATGAACCTGAGACCTTAATTCATTGTTTAATTGCAACCGAGCAAAAGCTATATGGAACTTGATGGTGGGTCCTAGTTTCGATTTACCTGAGGAGAATAGCTCGATATTCATGTGGTCCCATGATAGTGTTGACAAGTTTGGCATTGTGATTCCTATTACCATGTGGAGTATTTGGTGTGCTAGAAATGCAAAGGTTTTTGATGATATAAACATGCCTCTAATGGCTACTCTGTCAAAGATCAAGGTTATGACTCATAATGTGACTCAAGCTTTCAATAGTGTGCATAAGGAGATTACTCGCATTTAGCCTAAACTTATTTCTTGGCAAAAAGGCCATCCTGACTCATATTCTTAATGTGGATGGTAGTACTCAAACCAACCCGGGGATGGCAGGATTTGGTGGCTTAATTAGAGACTTTCATGGACAATTTATGTGTGGCTTTCATGGTAATATTGGCTACTCCGATATTCTTCATGCCGAAATCTTGGCATTAATGCACGGGATTCAAATTTGTTGAGATGAAGGCCTGAGAGACATTATTTGTTACACTGATTCCATGCATACTATTCACCTAGTGCAGTATGCTGATGTTTCCACTGACCATTATAGAAATGAGATAGCTATTATTAGAAAGTACAAGGGTAAAAATTGGACTTTTCAACTATGTCATACTCTCAGATAGGGTAATATGTGTGTTGACTTTTTAGCCAAGCTTAGAACAAGGTCTACGAGTGATCTATTGATCGTGCTTAACCCTCCAGCTGAGCTTCGATTATTACTTACGGCAGACAGTATGGGTATTGCTTATCATCGCGGCCATTAGTTTCTTTTATTTTATTTTGTTTTTGTTTTTGCTTTGACATTTTCTCATGTAACCAAAAAAAAAATCCTGATTCTCTCCAAATCCTGAATCTACCAGAAGAAAAAAAACTAAAATTTAATTGATATTCAATGTTAATGTACCAATTTTTACACTTTCATCCGATTTGATTTCCGTAATTTGATAATTGTGAGAAATTAATACTAATACATCAAAGTGGCATAAGAAAAAGAATGAATAAACCAAAAAATTAAATAAAATGGGTCGGATTAACCCATTATCCCACATGAGTCCGATCAAGTTCGTTATTGTTTCTAATATTTGTTTAGAGAAATGTTAACAACACATATTTTAACACACACTTTTCAACACACTCTATTTAATTTTTCGTAAAAAAAAAAAACACACCCTATTTAATTGGTTAAAATTCACACGGGACTCATCAAATTTATATGGGACCCACATGATTTGGTGAAACTCGTGTGAATTTTAACCAATCAAAGAAAATGTGTTGAAAAGTGTGTGTTGAATTTTATTTGGGCACACTCACAAATGAAAAAAAGGTAAAAGAAGAAACATTTATCTAATATGTTATTTTAAAGATTATATAATAATTCTTAAAAAAATATATATATAATAAGTATTTTTATGTGCGTGTCCAAATGCATTTTATTCGTGGTTGTGCTTATATAAGTATTTCTCTTGTTTAAATATGACTTCAAATATTTTCAACAAATGCTTTTGTTTTTTTGTTAACCATCATGTTATTTTAATAATTTGGAGTTTAACCGTAAGGTAAGTAAAATCCGATCAAGATTGTTTTAGTAAATATTCAAATATTTTTAATAATTATAATTTTTGCATAATTTTTATATATTTAGCCACGATAAAACATTTTTATTTACAAAAAAACATTGTATCATAAAAAATAAAAAAAGGTTATCTCAAAAACCACAAAAAGTTGGTTAATATTTTTTAATTTATTCTTAAAATTCTTTAAACAATTTTATGTATATTGCCACTAAACTGTTTGATAAAAACAAAACACCAATTAAACATTGACAACTAAGTACACCAAGTATCAATATAATCATCAGAGTGAAACCAGGCATGGAAGGCAAGTGCCCCTACGTACCAATGGAACATTGACGATAAATCACAAAAAGGATACCAAACCTGGAAGCCATGTGTACCTAGACACCATAGAACATTGACAAACAATACCCATCACCCCAAAAATAATGATGTCATAAACTCAACTCCTAACTTTGAAAAACTAGTTAAAAACAAAAGGGATTCATTCACTTGGATACATATTCACATTTGACATTGCTTGCAAACTTCACTTAGTTTTAAAGGTTGTGACGCTTTTAATTGTCTATAGCTTTCTTGTTCAAAAAAAAAATTGTATATAGCTTTGGTGAAACTTAACCAGATATCCATAATTATTTAATTTTAATTCACTCTAAATAAAAATATTTTTGTATGATCACTATCTACATTCTACAATATGATTTCACTACCAAAAAAAATATGATTAGTTACAATTGTCAACCTAATTATAATAGTCAAATAAATCTATTGATGAGGTAAGATGATTAATCATTTAATAGTTAGTGTTTGTCTTATTTGTAAGGTAAAATACGACTTTTTGGTCCTTTTAGTTTGACAAAATTCACAAGTTAGTCTTTTAAGTTTCAAATAAGTCATTTTAGTTGACAAATTATTTCACTGTTACCCATGTTATCAATCTTCATTTAATTGATGTTGATGTGGTCGTTAAGTTGTTGACTTAGATCAATATACTGAGTCTCAAAGGTTCCAGGGTGTCAAAACGTTGCTTTTAAAGGTGACAGGTGATCATTTATAGGGCTAGAAAGGTAGTTCTTGTTGTCAATAGCTGCCTTTTCTAGCCCTATAAATGATCTTTTATGAACATTAAATGTAGTGTTTTGACTACCTAAAGCCTTTGAAATGCATCATTTTGATCCAAGTCGGCAATTTAACGGTCATGTCAACATCAGTTAAACGAAGACTGACAGTAGGGGTAACGGTGAAATAGTTTATCAATTTTTTTTTTACAAAAAATAGTTTATCAACTAAAATGACTTATTTGAAACATAATGGACTAACTTGGGAATTTTGTCAAACTAAAAGTTGATATATGTTTCAAATATAAAAATAGAAAAATTGAAAAATAGATTCATATTATTCAATTAAACAAGTTTTCCAAAAAAAATAGAAAAATAATTCCTCGAATATAAAAATTCATATAATATATGCATTTTTCAAAATACATTCATATTATTTATGGGCCTTTATATCAGTTCCCACCTGCATCAATTTTTTTAATATTTTACGGTCAAAACACATTCATAGTATTTATATATGGTCAAACTTTGCATTAAAATAAAAAGGATGCTAGGATTTTGTTAAATTTATATATATATATATATATATATATATATATATGATAATTAAATTTAAAAAAATATATATAATATAATAATTATAGACATGAAAAATCATAAATGTAATTTGACTTCTAAGACATTAGTAATTTTTATCACTAATTTTGAAATAATTAGGGTAGTATTTTTCTTACAAAAGTCAGGGAAATATATTGTTTTAAATAGTATTTTTCATTACTTTTTTATTTTCTTTTTTTTTGAGGGATTTTTTCTTTTTCTTTGTTGAATAAGGTCACACAATGTAAACAAAGAAAATAAGGTCACACAATAA